>ERZ1106952.146-NODE-146-length-48264-cov-133.535149_pt1 | contig 48264 bp, 48 predicted proteins | sample MGYA00403677_ERZ1106952 | MGnify/ENA primary metagenome ERZ1106952 (study PRJEB35170, sample SAMEA104062415) | human gut metagenome | biome: human gut; feature: human-associated habitat; material: faeces | place: Denmark | collected 2012-05-14 ...
TTTGTTGGTGGAATGATAAGTTATGGAAGTTCTGTATTAGGAACAATTGTTAGTAGCTCTATTTCCACTGGGCTTACAATGTGGTATGAAGAATCACAAGGTAAAGCAATTTATGATGGTTGGGATTATTTCATTGGTATTGCTTTTTCAGGAGCAATATCTATGGCTACATCTGCTATATTTGGAGCGATAGTAAATAAAATGAATATGTTTGATACTGCTAGAATTTTTGGTGATCGTTTAAAAAAATGGTTTGATGTTGGAAATAAATTGTTTTTTGGAATGCTTAGAGACTTATTCCCTTATTATTTAGCATATTCACTATTTGGTGCTGGCTTTGACTTAATTGGTACAGGTATTCCTGAATTTATAAGAGATTTTATTTCTTTAAAACGTAAAGGCCTTTCTTGGGAGAATTCTTTCAAGTATGCTTTTTAAGGAGCTTTTATGAAAATTTTTAAACCAAAAGGTTTTGATGCTATTACTTATTTAATATTTGCTATATTAGCATTATTATTAGGAATTATAACACCAATAATTCTTATAATTACTTCTAACAAAATTTATTACCTTGATATCTGTGTACTTGTTTTTTTCGAAGTACTTGTATTATTTGCTATATACAAACTTATTTCGCTTATTAGCACAAAAATAATATTTAAAGAAGATGTAGCTATTGTAAAAGGACAACCGATTATATATAGAAAAAGAATACAACATTCTTGTACGATTGATTTAAAAAATATTAATAAAATCACAAATTCTTGTGATACATTAAATTCTTTGAATAAAAAATATTTTCCACCTATTTCAAGAAAAATATGGCAAAATTTTATTGTTATTCATATGAATAATGGAGATATTTATAGAATATGGACTGATTGCTATTCTTCTAAACAAATTAATCAAATTATTAATTTATTAAAGAAATATGTTAATTAAAGACATTTATAATTTATTTTACTAACCCCCAAAATACTGCTATACTTTAAATGTAATTAACATTACTAATTTATGCCGATATTAAATCATTTAAAGAAGCAGTACTAATAAATAGTGAACTAAGACTGGCAGAAATAAATAAAAACAATTATTATTTTATGCCAGTCTTTTTTAATGCTTGTATTTTATTTTCTACCATCTTCAGTAGGAGGAAAATGATGAAACGTTCAGTGGAAATTAATACATTTATAGACTTATTCTCATATGATCGTATTCTTAATTAATTACCATCAAAAAAATAATCATTCTACTATTTTGTAATATGTAATACGAAATAATAGATAATATTGAATTAATTATTAAAATTATCAATAGAATTTAAGTCAATTTCTAACCTTTTTCTATTTTCTAATGGAATTTTGTTATATTTCTCATTAATATTATTAACATTTAATTTAATATGTTTAGGTAATTTATTTGACCATGGTAAAAGATCGTCGATATTTTCTATTTTATCGATTTTATTTAAAACATATTCAAAATATAAATCTGGAACTAAAAGATTTGCTTTTGCTGTTTGATATATTGAAAATAATTTGCTTGCATTTGTTCCACCATCTTCAGTTTTAACAAATAAAAAATTTCTTCTACATAAAACAAATGACTTAACTGCTCTTTCCAATGCTTATGAAAAATTCAGGATAAGCATCGGAACGTGCCATAAAACCTTTTGTATGCCAAAGAAAAGTATTCCAAACATCTGGCTCATATGCTGGAGTTAAATATACAGGAAAACTATTTTCCATTATTCAAACTTGTAAATTAAATAATATTAATGCCGAAAAATATCTTAATTATGTATTAGCTAATATTGATAAAATAGATGTTCAAAACTTATTACTATATTCTAAAAATATAAAAGATAAAATAAAGTAGGAGTTGAATTCCTACCTGGCGGAAATTGGCGGATTAAAAAAAGATAATCATTTGATTATAGAGGTAAACTATAATTTTTGATTATCTTTTTCTTTTTATCATATGTGTTAAATTTTAATGTATACGCGATTATTAAATTAAACACTATAAGTAACATTAATTAAATATTAGGTCATTTTACAGTGTTTTTATTTATATTGGTGTAAATATAAGAGATGGTCAACGACTCAGTGCGGAAATTCAAAGCGGACATCACTACGTTCTTCGTGAAAGCAAATCGATCTTCCTCGCTCTCGTCGTTAATGACGTTGAAGACGTTCGTGGCGGAGAGGTTATCGATAGAACCACCTTTTTCCAAATACGTGTTGATGTCATTGGCGAATATTCCCGCAAAGTCATGAGCGGTGTATTTGGTAAGTTTCTTTTCCATGTCGTTTATCCTCCCTTTCGTCGAAGCGGAAGCCGGGTATCCCGGTTCCAAGGCCATGACTGGCAACGAAGCAAGACTGCAATGTGTGGCAGATTATGGCCCGTCTTATCTTGTTTACAATAAATCATTTATTCGTCGTTCTTTTTATAGCTTCATTTATTTGTTGCGCGATTCTTTTGATTACAGTTACCGAAACAGAATTCCCGGCTTGTTTATATAAAAATGTACGGGAAGTAGTTTCTGGTAAAACAAACGTTTTAGGAAAACCCTGCAATGAAAAGCATTCTCTTGGCGTCAATTTTCTAATTCCATATTTTGTTAAAATTAATGGAACGTTGTGACCGCCTGTCCCCATATTGGCCGTCAGGGTGGGGCAAACGTTACTCTTATTCTCTCTCACATAGACTCTACGCCATTGATAGACTGTATCACTTCTTGTAATTTTTTTAGCTAATTCCTCACAATGTTTAAAATTATATTCAGTGTAGTAATAGCAATCATCGACCTTGTTTTCAAAATCGATGAAATCACTTAGCTTCTTGGTTAATTTAATAGGCTTTGGAAATTCAAATTCTTTATAAATATCAATATTCCTAAAAGCAACGATGTAAATTCTTTCTCTGTTGTGAGGAATATTCCCGTATTCCATCGTGTTTAAAACTGAATATTTAACGTGATAGCCTTCGCTTTCCAATGCCTCGATTATGATTCTAAAAGTCTTTCCTGAATCATGACCGACTAAATTCTTAACGTTTTCTAGAAAAATAATCTCAGGTTTTCTTTCTCGAAAGATTCTCGCTAACTGAAAAAATAAAACGCCTCTTCCCTTTTCATCATTAAATCCTTTTCTATAACCCGCAACCGAAAACGCCTGGCAAGGGAAGCCACCAAGCATAATTTCAAAAGGTGGAATTTCTGATGAAAGGACTTTGTTGATATCTCTACAATCAACCTTAACATTCCAATTCTTCTCGAATGTTTTTACTGGCAATGGATCAATTTCATTTGCGTATATCGTTTTGAATCCAGCCATTTTAAAGCCCAAATCAATTCCGCCAACGCCTGCAAAAAATGAAGCACAATTTTTGATTTCCATAAATACCTCCTAATTGCGGCGCGCCGCAATAATTTAATTCATTTTATCTTTAATCCTCTGGATCATCCACTCTAAAGCCTTGCATCCAGTCTTCATATGAATCGACTTTTGCAAAATCGATTTTATATAGTCCATCCGATAGTTTTTCAATCCTGACCGAATCAATATCGATACTTTGCAAAAAAGAATATGTAAGCAACTTGTTTTCTTGTATATGGAAAACATCGCGTAATAGCCATTTTCCTAATGTCGAATTTGGATTGCTCATTAGCGCTTTTGAGTTTTCTTGGCAAACCTTGGCACTAATAGTTTGGCCGTCGGGCAACTCTAAAGAAAATGGCGTGTTCCTATCTGGAAAAAAGTTAGGCGTTCTTTTTCTATCTTCCGCCGAAATAGGAATGTATAACTCATTAGGATCTCTTTTTCTCCCAAGAGCATTCCATTGATTCAACCCACTTCTTTCTGGAACATATTTTTCATACGTTTTCTTACTTTTATATGTATAAAGGCGCAAATAAATAAAAGGATTCTTTTCCTTTTCAATAGATGGCATGAGGGCAGAAGAAATCGCATTAGCTATTTGTGTATCGGTGTTCTTGTTGATTAGCAACCCTTCAATAATTGGATAAGGATCAGCAATAATGTTTACGTCAACATGTGCCTTCTCTACTAATTTATCGAAGTGCTCCATTAATACGCTTTTAGAATTGTTAAACGAATAAATATTTAATCCATCGGTGAAGGAAAGCGAAGAATCGGTATCGTTCAAAATTCTAATGTTATCAATGTCTATTCTATCAAGTGGACATTCTAAAATTCTAATCAATCCAGGTTCTCTAATAGTCACATGGTAAATCATTGATTTAAGGCCGTAGGCCCTCATAGTCACATCAATTCGATCGTTCCTGAGTTGAGCGATTTTCTTAGCTTTTTCCAAGCCACTTAAGTGTTTATATTGTGGACGAGCTTTGTTAAATTCTGCAATTTTCTGTAAATTGCCACCCATCCATGTTTTAATGCCTATTCCGATATCGCCTTTTTTAGCATCAGCAGTGCAGTCTTTTCTTGCTAAGTTTTCAGCATTTAAACATTTACAAAATAAATTTTCACAAATTCTAGAATCAAGGTAAGGCGAAGGATTTTCGGAAAAAAAGCGAGATAATGAACCCATTATCCCTAGATATTTGATGTAGTTATCTCTTTCTTTCTTCGAAAGGCTTTCAAAAAAATTCATTCGCCATTACTCTCTTTCTTCGATTTCATCATTAAAAGGTTCAAAGAATTTTTTAGAGAAACACCCAATGCGTTGCAAATTTGATTAAGGCTACCAATCGTGATGTTTTGTTTCCATGATTCTATCCTAGATAAATACGCACGATCACAACCAACTAGAGAAGCTAATTGTTCTTGGTTTAAATCATTTGTAATAGTTCTTAACTCTTTAATTCTTTTTCCGATAATTCTGTTTAGCATTGTCTTTTACCAAAAATAAAATATCACAACGTGTAATATAAGTCAATTTAAGTGACTTAAAACATACATTATAGATGATGGTTTTTAAGCGAAAACACCAAGATTTATACGTCTTAAATCTTTTTCTTTTTAACCCAGTTGACTTCGCTTGGCTTGATCAGCAACACATCTATTGGTCCGCCAACAGTTTTGTTAGTTGCTTGAAATCTCATATGATTAATAGTGGTTTCAAACGCAAAATTAATGAAGTCGATAGCATCTTTTACTGACATCAATTGCCATTGTATAGAATCCTCGTTTAGCCTTATTGCCTTGCTTTTTTCCAGGACTATTGCGTCAAATTGAATAGCCTGTTTATTGCCGAGTAACAGTTTAAGATTATTTACTTCTATTTCTTCTGGATTGACAATTACCGGTTTAATCAGTCTAGTTAGCGTTTCCGTTTCTCCGTCCCACATCGCACCTTGAGAATTGGTGCTCACCTTTGTAATGACTTTATTGGCGCCAGTTACACAACGATAAACCGTTGCATCATATTCGTTATTGGCATTTAACTCATACCCGCCGATATGAAATATGGCGCACTTGCTACCATCCAAATTGGTAAAGTAATCAGTTATTAATGCGCACAAATCAAAAATCGATGTGTTTTTCTTGATGCTTGAAGCAAAAAACTTTTCAATAAACCCAGCAATAGGTTTGTTTTGATAAGAAGAATCACCACAGGTTGAAACGCCACATCCGTTAGGAGCAACAAATGTTTTATTGGTTGAATCTGAAAAAGGGAAACTATTTATAACCACTGAACCATTTTGAGCAATTGTAGAAGTCGTCAAAGTTGTTCTACTATCGCTTGCCATTACAATCGCATCATTTAAATAAATAGTAATTATTAAAGACATTTTCTCCAATTTAACACACCAAATTATTGCGTGCTTCAACCTTTCCCGCATAATATTTTATGCGCTCTATTCACAAAAAGACACCCAATCAAGAGTGCCATTTTACAACGATGCCCAAGAATCCATTACAATTGATGTATTCTACAGGTTCGCTTAGATTTCGATTTGGTGGAGCAAACGGGGCTCGAACCCGCCACCTCATCCATGCCATGGATGCGCTCTCCCAGATGAGCTATTGCCCCATACACAAAAAAATATTACAGTATATTAAAAAAATAATCAATCAAAAACTACACCTTAATAAACAAAGATGTAGTTTTAATTTTATTAAAATAAACGAATTTGATCTTCTAAAGGTAAATCATCTAAAACATGTAGTTTTCTTAAATTTTCAATATTTTGTGAATTTAATTTTGTTCTAGAAGCCAAATCTTGTTGAGAAACAAATGGTCTTGTTCTTGCGTCTACTACACTTTGAGCAGGCGCTTCACCTAAGCCATCAATAACTGTAAATGGAGCAATAATGGCATTATTTTCTTCATCTACTACAAAATCAGTGGCTTTAGATTTATATAAATCAATGTTTCTAATTTTATATCCTCTTTCATACATTTCAATAGCAATATGAAGAGTCTTTTCAATTTCTTCTTCTTTAGGAGATATAGTTCTATTTGATTTCTTCACTTTATATTCTTCAAGCAATTTTAGCATTGCATCAATTCCAGTAGTCATTGATTTAATATCATATTGTTTTGCTCTTGTTGAAAAAAAGCAAGCATAATACGCTAGAGGTTTATGCACCTTAAACCAAGCAATTCTAACCGCCATTGTAACATATGCTATTGCATGTGCTTTAGGGAATAAATACTTACACTTATTAGCTGAGTCAATATAATATTCAGGGACTCCAGCTTTAACAATATCATCCATATATTCTGGAGGAATTTTTTTACCTTTTCTAACTGATTCCATGGTTTTAAAAGCTTTAGAATTATCAACGCCTTTACCAATTAAATAGATCATAACATCATCTCTACAAGCAATAATTCCATCTACTCCACAAACTTTATTTCTTAATAAATCTTGTGCGTTACCAGCCCAAACATCAGTACCATGTGATAAACCAGAAATCAAAACTAAATCCGCAAAAGTTTTTGGTCTAATTTCTTCTAACATTTGTCTAGTTAAGTTAGTACCAAATTCAGGTAATCCTAATGCTCCAGTTGTTTCACCTAAATGGTTAGAAAAACATTTTAAAGCTTCTCTAGAACCAAATACTGAGTGAACCGCTCGATCATTAAGAGGAATATCAACTGCTTTAATACCAGTAACATTTTCTAAAAATTTCAAAGCAATTGGATCAACGTGACCTAATAAATCTAATTTTAAAACATTATCGTGAATTGCATGGAAATCAAAATGGGTCGTAAACCAAGTAGCATTTTGATCGTCAGCTGGATATTGATAAGGAGTAAAATCATATACTTCATAGCCAGCAGGAATAACAATAATCCCACCTGGATGTTGACCAGTTGTTCTTTTAACATCTTGACAGCCTAAAGCAATTCTCATTTTTTCAGCATTAGGAATCCTTTTTACTTGTTCATCAGTCATATGGAAACAATTTTCAAAATATCCTAAAACATAACCATATGCAGTTTTTTCAGCAACTGTTTCTATTGTTCCTGCTCTGAAAGCTTGGTTACCAGAATCACCTAAAAATTCTTTAGTTAATAAATGAGCACGTGCTTGATAATCTCCTGGGAAGTTTAAATCAATATCAGGGACCTTTTCAGCTTTAAATCCTAAGAAAATTGCAAAAGGCAAATTTTGACCATCTTGAATCATTTTATGTCCACATTCAGGACACATTTTGTCCTCTAAATCATATCCAGATTTTACATTGGCATCAGTAGCAAGTTCAAAGTGTTTACAATTTGGACAACGATAATGTGGAGGTAAGGCATTAACTTCAGTAATATCTGCCATTGTGGCAACAAAAGAAGAACCAACCGAACCTCTAGAGCCAACAATATAGCCATCCGCATTAGCTTTTCTAACAATTTCAGAAGCAATATAGAATTGAACAGCATATCCATTTGAAATAATACCATTTAATTCCGCTTTTAAACGATCATCAATAATTTGAGGAAGTGGATCACCATACCATTTATGAGCTTTTGAATAAACACGATCAATTAAAATTTTGTCACAATCTTTAATTGAAGGTGGGAATGTTTCTTTATAAATTGGTCTTAAAGCATCAAGTTGATCAGCAATATAATTAGAATTTGTTATAACAATTTCACGAGCTTTTTCTTTACTTAAAAATGAAAAAGCCTCTAACATTTCTGTTGTTGAACGCATATATTGATCAGGATTTTCATAATGTTTTTGTTTATCACGACGATTAGGATTTAATGGATGTCGAGTTCCTCCAACTGCTTTAGCGTAAACATAAACATCTCTAAATTCTTTTTGAGCAGGTCTAACATAATGACAATCTGAAGTTGCTACAACAATTTTATTAATTTCATCAGCGGCATCAATAATATCTTTAACAATATTTTGGACTTTTTCCATTGATGAAATTTGACCATCATTAACTAAAAAATCATAGTTTGCAAGTGGTTGAACTTCAATAAAATCATAAAATTCCATTTTCTTTTGCAAAACTTCTTTTGATCTAGTCATTGCCGCATCAAAAACTTCACCATTAAAACAAGCTGAACCTAATAAGAAGTTTTCACGATATTTTGTAATTTCACTACGAGGAATACGTGGTACACCTGCAAAATATTGAGTACAACTTTCAGAAACAATTCTAAATAAATCTTTTAATCCTTGTTTATTTTTAGCATAACATGTAACATGTTTTACTCTTGCATTTTTTAAAATTTGATCATTTTTCAATTCCATTAAATCACGATGTCTTAAATTCTTATTATTTGCAGTTAATTTAACAAGCATCGCTTGAAAAGCATTATTTAACACTTCCGCATCATAATTTGCTCTATGGGCTGAAGTATCATCATATTCAACAGAAAATTGACGACATAATCCACCTAAACTATGTGATTTGGCATTAGGGAACATGTACCATGCTAAAGCTAAAGTATCAATAACTGGATTAAGCATTGGTTTTTCACCATTATTTTTAAATGCTTCGTTTAAAAAACCATAGTCGAATGAAGCATTATGAGCAACTAGAATTGCATCACCAATAAAGTTTCGCATAATTCTTAATGCTTCTTTAATTTTAGTTTTTCCTTTAACCATCGCATTAGTAATATGTGTTTTTTCAACAATAAATTCTGGTAAAGGCATTTCAGGATCAATAAACATATCCATGCTATCGATAATCATACCATCTTTAAATTTAACAGCCCCAAATTCAATAATTCTATCATAACGAGCACTTAAACCAGTAGTTTCAAAGTCAAAAACAACATACGTAGAATGATTTAAAATATCATCACTTGGATTGAAAACATATTCAAGTTGTTCATCAACCATATATAATTCAATACCATATAAGATTTTTAATCCAGTTGCATCGCCAGCTTTTTGAGCTTCTGGGTAAGCTTGAACATTACCATGGTCAGTTACACCAATAGCTTTCCAACCCCATTTTTTGGCTTGCTTAGCATAATCAGTAATCGTAGAAACGGCATCCATTGTAGACATTTTTGTATGTAAATGAAGTTCTACTCTTTTTTCCTCTTCTTCATCGACAGATTGATCTTCTAATGTAAATTCTTCATCAATACTAATAAAATCAGCTTTAATTTGTAATTCTTGAGAATATTGAGAACGACTTGCAAAGCCTTTTACTTCAATAGAAGGTTGCTTTTTCATTAAATCTTCTAAAACATCTAATTTAAAATTACGATTATTTTCAAATACAATTACTTCAATTGAAGAAGTTTTATCATAAATATAAAAATCTACGAGTGTTTTACCATTTTTTAAAACTCTCGATTCACTTTGAAATATTTTTCCAACAATTCTGACATTACCGCTTTCTTCATTAATGTCTTTAATTTTAAAATCAACATAATTTCCTCTTTGACGTTGAGAAGTTTGCTCAGTAATTTTATGATTTTCAATAGCTTTTTTATATACTTCATTAATTTTTGGAAGCAAAGTCTTTAATTCATTTTCTCTTTTTTCAATTTCTTCACCTGAGAAAACTAATTTAGTTTCTATTTCTATAGAGATTTGTAAATCATCTAATAATTGCTCCCACATTTCAATAACAGGCTCAAAAGAAACTTTATGACTCATGCCATAAAAATAAAAAGTAATAGTCTTTTTATCAAATTTATATTTTGGCATATCATTATTAGATAAACCAGTAAAAGAAATAAATTGATCTTTTAATAAATTATATAATGCTTTTTCATCATAACCATTTTTATAAACAAAATTAACATCTACTTTAAAAGGAGCATGATCAATTGCATCTAAAAGTAATTTTGCTTCTTGATAAGTAAAATAATCTTTTTGTTCTATTTCAATTGTTAACAAATCTTTTTCTTTATTATATTTTTGTGATAAAAAACGGCACCCTTCATATAAACAAACATCTTCAATACCTATTTTTCTTAAAAACCGTTCAAATAAATTATCCATTATACTACTCCTATAGATATTTTTTAAAATAAACCAATAATATCTTTAAGAGTAACCAAAATCATTAAACCAAATAAAATGATCATTCCTATATTAGACATAATTGTTTTAAATTTCTTTGGTAATTCTTTTCTAGTAATACCTTCAACAATTAAAACTAAAAAATGCCATCCATCAAGTCCTGGGAAAGGTAACAAATTCATAATTCCTAAATTAATCGATATCAGTGCCCATAAACGAATTACTACATTAAATCCTGAATGCATTGCTTGTTGTTGAACTGTAAAAATAGAAATCATGCCACCAACATTTTGAATACCTTCTTTAGTAAATAATTGTCCAATTCCTTTAAAAATAGCAATTGAGAATTCACCAAAATCTTTACAGGAATTTTTCATAATTTCCCCGAAATTATAACGATAAGTTCCCTTTTCATAATTATAAGAAAATGAAACACCAACTTTAGGCCAAGTATATTCACCATTATTTAAAAAAGCTTTTAATTCAAAATTAATTACTTTATTATCCATAGTTACTAAGGTATATTTAGCAACATCATTTTCGCTTTGTGGTTTGAATTCATTATTTGTTAAAGCACTGATTGAATAATAAAGATTAGAATTATTCTCTTCGCAATCAAATTCTTTTACAGAAGTATTTCCATTAATAGTTATTTCATACTTAGAAGTTTTAATAACATCTTCACTTGTCCAATTAGCTTTATAAGCATTAGAATTTTCACTAACTGTAACATAGTTATTAATAATAGTTGGAACAACTGTAATTGAATAAGAAACAATCAATAAAATAAAACCTAAAATAAAGTTTAAGGTTACTCCAGCAATCATAATAATTGCGCGTTTCCATCTACTAATGCCATCTAATTTTCTTTCATTAGGAACTGTTTTATATAAATCCACTAGTTCTTTATCTTTATCAGAAAGTTGAGCGTATTCTTCTTCTGTAAATTCTGGAAGAGATTCACCAACAATTGCACAATATCCGCCTAAAGGAATTGCTCGAATTGAAAATCTTGTTTCTTGATTCTCTTTCTTTTTTGTAAATAAAGCTGGTCCAAAACCAATAGAAAATTCACTTACATAAACATTAAACATTTTTGCAGTTATAAAATGACCAAATTCATGAATAACCACTAATAAAGCAAGTGATAAAATAAAAACAATAAAATTTAAAATAAATTCAGAAAACATATTACTCTCCTCTATAAATTGATAAGGCAGTCTTTTCTGCCCAGTCATTAATTCTTATTAAATCATCTAAAGTAGGATTTTGTTCCACTTGATGCAAAGACATTACTTTCATAATTATTTTTTCAATATCTAGAAATTTTATTTTATTTTCTCTAAATAAACGATTAGCAACTTCATTACTAGCATTTAATACACATCCCATTGAACCACCAATTAATAAAGCTTTTTTAGCAAATTCAACACAAGGATAACGCTTATTATCATATTTTCTAAAATGTAAAGTTGCTAAATCTTCTAAAGACAAATCCTTCACATCTACATTATGATAATTTCCTTCATATAAAGCATACGAAATAGGTATACACATATCAGCTGGTCCTAAATCAGCATGGTAAGAATGATCAACTAATTTAATTAATGAATGAATCACAGATTCATCGTGCAACAATACTTTTATTTTTTCTAAAGGAAAATGAAATAAATAATAAGCTTCCATAATTTCAAATCCTTTATTCATCATCGTAGCCGAATCAATAGTAATTTTACTACCCATTTTCCAAGATGGATGTTTTAATGCTTGTTCAACAGTAACATTTTCTAATTGGTCTCTTTTTAAATCTCTAAAAGAACCACCAGAAGCAGTAATAATTATTTCATCAACTTCTTGAAGGGAGTGTTCTTTTAATAACTTATAAATAGCCACATGTTCACTATCAATTGGATATAACTTACCATAACCAGCTTTTAATAAATTATTAATTAATTCACCGCCAACTACTAAAGATTCTTTATTAGCAAGAGCGCATATTAAATTCTTTTTTAAAGTATGAACAGTGGGTTCAAGTCCAACAAATCCAACTAAAGCATTAACCACAATATCTACTTCACAAGCATCAATTAAATCTATTAAACAATTTCTACCAGTAAAAACAATATAATTTGGATGATTTTTTTTAAACATATTTGCTTTTTCATTATCTTGTATAGCAATATATTTAATAGAAGGAGAATCTTTTAAAATATTTTCTAATAAATCAATTCTATTATTTAATGCAACTGAAACAATTTCAAAATTATTTTTACTTACTTTACAAACATTTTGTCCAATTGAACCAGTTACACCTAATACACATAACTTTTTCATTAAGAAATCACCCCAAAAATTGGATTATAATAAATAAAGGTAATAAGAATAGCTGTTAAAGTCGAAGTCATTAAAATTGAATCAAAACGATCTAAAATTCCTCCGTGCCCAGGAAGAATATTTCCAAAATCTTTTATATTATAATATCTTTTAATTGAAGAAAACATTAAATCACCTAAAACTGAAGCGAGTCCTAAAATAAGTGAAATAATAATAATATAATACCAATGTTCAATATCTATGATGCCTTTTAAAACTGGAGTAGAAAAAACTCCATCACAAATAAAAGCAAAAGTAGAAGTTAAAATAGTTGAAAAAATTAATCCACCAACAAACCCTTCCCAAGTCTTTTTTGGCGAAATTATAGGAGCCATTTTATGTTTACCAAATAAAACACCTGTAAAATAAGCAAAAATATCATTTAACATTGTTCCACATGCAATAAAAAATATTAATAAACAAGTAGAATACCTACTAGTATAATTAAATTCATCAGGAGATAAAGCATCTGGACAAAATCTTAAAAACAAGATTGATTGACCCGCAAATCCTAAAAATAAACTCATTGAAAATAAATAGAAAATATCTTGAATATCAGTCTTTTGTGAGACAATCGAAGATAAAAATAAGATTGCTATCAAAAATCCTACACCCATAGTAGAAATTCTAATATCATACATTAAAAATGTTCCAGTTTCCACTATATATGTAGCCGCTTGATTTTGTACCGAGCTATCTTTTTGAAAGAAAACCCAAAAGACAAATGAATAAGTAAATATATACATTAAAATCTTTAAAACTAAAGGATACTTTTTTCCTGTACTTTTAAGAACTTCATATAAGCCAACTCCAATAATTACAAAGACAATTGCCACAAAAAACCAATCACCAAAAATAACGCATGGTAAGACAACTAAAGCCATTACAATCGCGGTAATTATTCTTGTTTTCATTGATTTTTGTGTATCAGAAGATATTTTATTCATTTCCATACTAATAACCTCCAAAACGACGATCACGCTTTGTATATTCTTCTAAAACATTTAAAAATTGTTTCTTTTTAAAATCAGGCCAATAATCATCAATAAAAATTAATTCTGCATAAGCCATTTGCCATAACACAAAATTTGATATTCTTTGTTCACCAGATGTTCTAACCATCACATCAACATCCATAAGGCCTTCACTCATTAAATTATCATTAACCAATTTTTCATTAATATCATTTAAAGAAATTTCATTATTTTTCACCTTTTCAGCTATTTTTTTGCATGCAGAAGTAATATCATCTCTCCCACCATAATTTAAACAAATGTTCAAAATAATTTTATCATTATTTTTAGTTAATTCTTTAGCCTTTTTAATATATTCTTGTGTTGATTGAGGAAGTCTAGATAAAGTTCCCATTACTAAAACTTTACAGCCCTTCTTATTTAATTCTACGATATCTTTTTGAAAAAATTCATCGAATAAAGAAAATAAATAATCAATTTCTTTTTGATCTCTTTTCCAATTTTCAGTTGAAAAACAAAATAAAGTCATTACTTTTATATTATAATCTAGACATAATTGTAATGTTTCTCTAATTCTTTTAACGCCTTCACGATGACCATAACTTCTAGGCATAAATCTTTTTTTTGCCCATCGTCCATTACCATCCATAATGAAAGCAATATGATTTATTGGTTTATAATTTATTTTATTCATTTAAGGACGTCTCCTTAAATAAAATTATACAAGTTTAATAAAATGAAAAAAAGAAAGAAACTGAAGTTTCTTCCTTTATTTTGATAATTTTAAATACAAAGTTAAACTAATTGTTAAATTTTTAAATAGTCATAATATCTTTTTCTTTTAAAGCATAGACTTCATCAATTTTTTTAATATAATTGTCAGTTAACTTTTGAATTTCTTGTTCTTCAAGTTTTCTAGAATCTTCAGTAAAAGAATTATCTTTTTTTACTTCATCCATAGCTTCACGACGAACATTTCTAATTGCAACTTTACTATCTTCAGCATATTTTTTTGCAAGCTTAGCAAGATCTCTTCTTCTATCTTCTGTTAGAGGTGGAATTACAAGTCTAATTGCAGTACCATCATTGATTGGATTTAAACCTAAATCAGAAGCATTAATAGCGCCAACAATAGCTTTTAAATCATTTCTATCATAAGGTTTAATTAATAATTGTCTTGGTTCAGGAATTGTAATTGAAGATAATTGATTAATTGGAGTCATTGAACCATAATAATCAATTTCAATACGGTCAAGCATTGAAGTTGCAGCACGACCAGTTCTTAAAGTATGATAATTACTTTTTAAAGATTCAACGGTCTTTTCCATTTTTTCTTCTGCTTCTAATAAAATAATATCGTCTTCCATGTTATTCTCCTCTTTTAATTGTTGTACCAATATTTTCACCCATAATTACACGATGAAAATTTTGATAATCTACCATATTAAACACTCTTAATTCAATATTAGTATTCATACATAATGATAAAGCAGTATTGTCCATAACTTCAAGGTCTTTTTGTAACATTTCTTTATAAGTTAATGAAGAATAAAATTCTGCATTAGGATTTTTTCTAGGATCACAAGAATAAACACCATCAACACCATTTTTAGCCATTAAGATAGCTTCACAATTTAATTCATTAGCTCTTAATGCTGCAGTTGTATCGGTAGTAAAATAAGGATTTCCTGTTCCTCCACCAAAAATAATAACTCTGCCTTTAGCTAAATGAGATTCCGCTTTTCTTTTAATATAAGGTTCTGCGACTTGTTTCATTTCTATGGAAGTCATTACTCTTGTATCCATACCATTATTTTCTAAAGCAGATTGTAAAGCTAAAGCATTGATAATTGTTGCAAGCATTCCCATATAATCTGCTGTTGATTTTTCAATTCCAATAGTTTCAGCAAGTCTACCACGCCAAATATTTCCACCACCACAAACAATACAAACTTGAACACCCATATCAACCATTTCTTTAATAGCTAAAGAAACTTTATTTAAATTTGTTGCTCCTAATATTGCATTATCTTGATGGTCTGATAACGCTTCACCACTTAATTTAACTAAAACCCTTTTATATTTTGGTACCATTTTTAACTCCTCTTTTGAAAAAAGCACTCAAATAAAGAGTGCTTTAAAATTATTGCATTTGTTTTTGAACTTCTTCAGCAAAGTTTTCTACACGTTTTGCAATACCTTCACCAGTTTCATAACGAATGAATGTATTAACAGTTAAATTATTTTTCTTTAAATAAGCACCAACTTTTGTACCTGGTTCAAGTAAATAATCTTGTTCAACTAAAACTGATTCAGCAAAATATTTGCTAACTTTACCTTTAATAATGTTTTCTAAAACATTAGCAGGTTTTCCTTTTAATTTTTCATCAGTTTTGCTAGCTTCCATTTGAATAGCTGTTTCATTAGCAATAGCTTCTGCAGGAATATCATTTGTAGTAATATATACAGGTTTATTAGCAGCAATATGCATTGATAAACCTTGAGCTGCTTCATTATTAACACCATCTAAAAGTGTTAAAACTGAAATTTTTCCACCCATATGAATATATGTACCAAATGATTGATTTTCATTTTTATGTAAAATTTCAAATCTTCTTAAATCAAGTTTTTCACCGATTTTAACTGTTGCACTTGTAAATAAATCAGCTGTTAAAGCTTTGCCTTCTTCAAGTGAAGCTGGTTTTTTACTGAGTAATAATTCAGCAACTTCATTAACTAATGCTTTAAAAGCATCTGATTTAGCAACAAAGTCTGTTTCAGAGTTAACTTCAACAATAATTGCATCATCACCATTTGCTAATGCAAGTGTTGTACCTTCAGCAGCAATTCTACTTGATTTCTTTGTAGCTTTAGCAATACCTTTTTCTCTTAACCAATCACAAGCAGCTTCAAGATTGTTATTTGTTTCTTCTAAAGCTTTTTTGCAATCAGTCATTCCAGCACCAGTACGATCTCTTAATTCTTTAATTAATGCTACGTTTAATGCCATAATTACTCCTTATTTTCTTCAACAGTAGTTTCTTCTTTTGCTTCTACTGGAGCAGCTTCTGTAGCTTCTTCAGCTACCTTTTTTTGAACAAATTTATTAGGTTTTCTATTTGTTTTCTTTTTTGCAGATTGAGAATCTTCTCTTGATTTTTGTCTAATTTGTCTTAATTCTTCAGCTTTATCAGCAGTTGATAATGCATCAGCCATTGAAACTTCATCTTCACTTGCAACATTATAAGCATAAGATAATGTTCCACCTTTAGCTTCAACAACAGCATCTGCTAAAATACCACAAATTAATTGAACTGACTTAGTTGCATCATCATTTGCTGGAATTCCATAATTCACTTCATCTGGATCAGCATTTGTATCAAGTAAACCAAATACAGGGATATTTAATTTCTTTGCTTCAAGAACTGCATTGTGTTCAAGTTTTGGATCAACAACAACAACAGCATTTGGAACTTTTCTCATTTCCGCAATACCTTCTAAGTTCTTTAATAATTTTTCTTTTTCTTTTCTTAATAAAACGGCTTCTTTCTTTGGCATATTGTCAAATGAGCCATCTTCTTCCATTGTCTTTAAGTCATTTAAATATCTAATTCTTTTTTGAATTGTTTTGAAGTTAGTTAATGTTCCACCTAACCAACGATTAACAACATAGAAAGAACCTGATCTTAAAGCTTCTTCTTTAATAACTTCTTTAACTTGTGGTTTTGTACCAACAAATAAAACTTTTCCACCATCAGCAACAATTTTCTTTAAAGCTAAATATGCTTCTTGTAATTTGCTTGCAGTTAAAGTTAAGTCAATAATATGAACACCATTTTTTGAACCAAAAATATATTTGTTCATTTTTGGATTCCATTTACGTGTTTGATGTCCAAAGTGAGCACCATGCTCTAATAATTTTTTTGTGGAAACTACTGGATCTTCATCAGTATGCATAATTGTTCCCATAATTGCATCAGCTTTTGCAGCCAATTCGTCTGTCATAACGACATCTTTAATTTCTTCACTCATTTAGTGAACCTCCTTTTGGTTAATATCCTCCTTCATTTCTAACATCCCAACCAATTTGGACCATAGGATGAATTCATGAAGTGTGTATTTGCTCTAAAAATTTCCATGAGCCATTTAATAATAGCAAATAAAAAGAAAAATAACAAGAAAAATTAATTACTTCTTTCTTCTTGGAAATGCTTTTTCATACTCCTCTAACATTTTTTGATTAGAAACATGAGTATATACTTGCGTAGAGGATAATGAAGAATGCCCTAATAGTTCCTGTATCACTCTTAAATCTAAGCCTTGATTCAATAAATGAGTAGCAAAAGTATGTCTAAATTTATGTGGATGCAAAGACATATTGGTATTAATTTTTTTGGCAATACTCTCTAAAATATATTCTACCCCTCTTGAAGTTAATTTATTTCCTTTACTATTCAAAAAAACATAATTACTTCCATTAGACTTACTATTAACTAAAATTTCTTTTCGAGTATTTTCAATATAATAAAGTAAAGTTTTTTGAGTATTTAAAGAAAATGGCACTCTTCTTTCTTTATTTCCTTTACCAACAATAATCATTATTCTTTCTTTAATATTTATTTTTTGTAAAGTTAAATCACATAATTCACTTACTCTTAAGCCCGAAGAAAAAAGAAGTTCTAAAATCGCTTGATCACGAGGCGCTAAAAAATCTTCTCTTTGACTATTTTCTTGAAAAATATTTTTTATTTCTTCAATATAGAAAAAATCTGGTAGTTTTTTATCAATTTTAGGAATTGAAATTAATAAGAAAGGATTAGATGTAACTATTTTATTTTTTACTAAATATTCATAAAAACCTCTCAAAGCAATAATTCTTCTTGCATTACTTATTTTAGAAATTCCATTCATTATTTCACAAGATAAAAAGTTTCTTATTAGTGTTTGATCAACCATTTCTAAAGTATAATCTTCATCATCAATATATTTTAAAAACTTTTCTATATCTCTTTGATAAGAATCAATAGTTTTTATAGAATAATTTTTTTGATATTTTAAATAAAACAAATAATTTTTAAGAGTTTCTATCATATAAAAAATTATAACAAAAAAAGTGATCTATTCGTATCACTTTTCTTCTTTAATTGCTTGAATATAACGACATTTAGGAAATCCACTGCAAGCATAGAAATCATTTTTACCATGTTTTCCACTTTTTCTTAATAATGGTTTTCCACATTTTGGACAAACTAAATCAGTCACTTCATCTTGTTTTTCTTCTTGTCCTTCAATATATTTGCATTCAGGGAAGCCACTGCAAGCATAAAATTCACCTTTTTTTGATTTTCTTAAAACAAGAGGTTTTCCACATTTTGGGCAAGTTTTTGATGAATAAACTAATTCTTTCTTTTCTTCTTTTTTTACATAATTACAATCTGGATATCCACTACATGCTTCAAATGTACCGAATTTTGATTTTCTCAAAACAAGTGGTTTTCCACACTTTGGACAAATATTACCTGTTAATTTAGGTTGTTCTTTTTCCATATTTTCACAAGCATTAACAAATAATTTTTCAAATTCATCGTAGAACTGATGCAAAACCAAATTTCTAGAGCCATCTTTGTAACAGACTTCATCAAGTTCACTTTCCATTTGAGCGGTATAATTTGTTTCCATAAATGGTTCAAAAAATTTATTTAAATTATTAACTGTAATAATTCCTTGCTCAGTTGGAATTAAAGATCCTTTTTCATTTTTTACATAATCTCTAGCGTATAATGTTGCAATTGTAGAAGCATAAGTAGATGGTCTACCAATTCCATCTTCTTCCATTGTTTTAACTACTTTAGCTTCATTAAATCTAGAAGGCCCTTTGGTGAAATGTTGACTTTTTTCAACATTATCAGCTTTTAATATATCATCTAAATTAAAACCAACTAAAGTTTTTTCTTCAATATCTTCTTCAGCAGTGTAAACTTTTGAATAACCCTTAAAGATATTCTTCGTTCCAACCAACGAAAAAATATAGTCATTATTAGACAATTTAACATTAGTTACTTCATCTTCTTTTGGAGCCATTAAAGCAGCAATAGAACGATTATAAATTAATTTATATAAAGCTAAAGGTCCTCTTTCAAGTTGATATTCTTCTTTAACTTTATCAGGAGTATTTTCTAATGAAGTTGGTCTAATTGCTTCATGCGCCATACTAGAATTATCTTTATTTTCTAATGATTTAAGTTTTTGACTAGATGCTAAATATTCTTCTCCATATTTTTCTTGAATATATTTTTTACCATGCTCAATAAATTCTTTAGCAAGACCAGTGCCATCAGTTCTAATATAAGTTATTAAACCTATTTCGAATAATTTTTGTGCATAACTTTGAGTAACTTTTGTAGAAAACTTACAAGAATTATACGCTACTTGTTGTAGAACCGAAGTTCTAAAAGGAATTTGTGAATCAGTAAATCTTTTATTTTTGTTAATATTTATGACTTTGAATTCACTTGATAAATTGTTTAAAACATTATCTGCATCTTGCTCATTTTTTAAATTAATCTTTTCGTTTTTATATGTTTCTAAAGTTGCTTTATATTTTTTATTAAAAACTGCTTCAATCATCCAATATTCTTCAGGAACAAATTCTTGAACTTCTTTTTCTCTTTCAGTAATAAGTTTTAAAGTAACACTTTGCACTCGACCAGCCGAGACAGAGCCAATTTTTCTTTTCATTAATGTCGATAATTTAAAACCCATAATACGATCAATTATTCTTCTTGTTTCTTGTGAAGTAACAAGATCCATATCAATTGTACGAGGATTTTCTAAAGCATGTTTAATTGCTGTTTTGGTAATTTCATGAAATTCTAAACGTTTTGTAGTATTAATATCCAAATTTAAAACATCTGCTAGATGCCAAGAAATTGCTTCTCCTTCTCTATCAGGGTCGGTTGCAAGATAAATATCATCTGCTTGTTTTGCTTGTTTTTTTAAATTAGAAACAACTTTTATTTTATCTTTTGAAACCACATAAGTTGGCTTAAAGTCATCTTCAATATTTACACCTAATCCACCTTTACCAGTTGTTGATAAATCTCTAATATGTCCATAAGAAGCAACAACATTATAATCACTTCCTACATATTTTTTAATTGTTTCACACTTAGTAGGAGACTCTACAATAATTAGTTTCACCTTTTTACCTCCAGCAATTAACTATTATTTATTTATTATTCTAAATTGTCAACGAAAATTTATACCATTTTTTTGCTAAAATAAACATTATTATTAATAAGATAATAATAATAAATTTTTTAAAAAAAGTGAAAAATATATTTTTCTTGTTCAAATTACATGCTAAAAGCATTATTTTTAGAACATGACCATAGCTATATCTTCCTTACAAGAAACTAACATTGCTCCTTGTTTGATTAATTCATTACAAAAAGATGATGAAAAAATTTCATGAGGAATTGCTAAAATCTCTTTTCCATATTCTAAAGCATATTTAACAGTAATTTGTGTTCCACTTCTAATACTTGCATCACCGATTAATACAGCTTTTGCTAAACAAGCAATTATTCGATTACGAAAAGGAAAATATTCTTTTTTAGGTTGAACTCCAGGTGGATATTCACTAATAACTAATCCTACATTTTCAATTTCATTTTTCAATAATTCATTACCAAGAGGATAACAAATATCAATTCCACATCCTAAAACTGCAATAGTTTTCCTTTTATTTTTTAAAGCAATTTGATGAGATAAAGTATCAATTCCTTTAGCTAACCCGGAAACTATAATACAATCATATTCACTTAAAAAATCATTTAAAACTTTTTTTGTTGCTTTAATCCCATAATCAGAAGGATTTCTTGAGCCAACCACCGATAATAAGTTTTCTTCATTAATTAAAGAAATATCACCTTGATAAAAAATAACAAAAGGTGGCATATAACAATTTTTCAAAGAAAGTGGATAATTTTCATCAATAATTGTTAACGCCTTAATATTTTTTACTTTTTGTAAATCTTCATTTTGAACTTTTTCTTTAGTTTTAATTGCATTTAAAATCTTTTGATAATCACCATGATATTTAATAGCAAAATAAATTAAAATATTTCTCATATTTTTACCTCCAATATATTTATTAGTAAAAATGAGAAATATTTTTTAAATATCTAATTTAATTTGTTCATAATTAAATTTTTGAACAGGTTTATAACTAAAACGATAAATTTCTTTTATCGGTCCATATTTTTCTAAAAGTTCTAAATGTAATTTAGTAGGATATCCTTTATGTTTAGCAAATTGATATTGAGGATATTTTTTATCATATTCAAGTAAAATATTATCTCTAGTAACTTTAGCTAAAATTGATGCCGCGGCAATATTAATAGATTTAGCATCTCCTTTAATAATAGCTTCTTGAGGAATATCTTTAAATTTTAATAAAGGCATTGCATCAGTTAAAATATAATCCGGTTTAACTTTTAAAAGGTCTATAGCATCTTGCATTCCTTTTCTAGATGCTTCATAAATATTTATTTTATCAATCTCTTGAGGAGAAATAGCAACAATTGCATAACTTATAGCATGTGAAATAATCACATCAAATAATTGCCTTCTTTTTTTATCAGTTAATTTTTTAGAATCATTAATTTCATCATTAATATAGTTTTCTTCCATAATACAAGCTGCACAAACAACAGGCCCACATAAAGGACCTCTTCCCGCTTCATCACAACCTACAATTAATTTATATCCTTTTTGATATAAAGGTTTTTCATAATCTAGCATAACTATCAACCACCACTAAAGAAATTAAGCCATCTTTGAATTCTCTTAAGACTAATTTTTTTGTACTTTCTTCATCAATTTCTCCACCTTTAATTAGTAAGCCTCTTTTTAAAGCAATATTTTTTGTGATTTCATTTTCAGGTAAAGAAAAATCAACACTATATCTTTTATTAGCATTTTCTAAATAATTGTCTTGTAAAAATTTAATTAAATAAGAATACAATTCATCTAAAGGCAAAATATTTTCTTTAATTGATCCTATCAACGCTAAATTGATAGAAGTTTGTTTATCTTCATAATGAGGAGGAAGAATTCCAGGAGTATCAAGTAATTCAAAATTTTCATTAATTCTTATCCATTGTTGAGCTCTAGTATGGCCTGGCGTATTTCTTGCTGATGCCGCATTTTTCTTAGCTAGACGATTAATTAAAGTTGATTTACCAACATTAGGAATTCCAATAATCATTACTCTTAATGGCTGTGGTTTCATACCTTTTTTTAGATATTTTTCTTGTCTTTCTTGTCCTAAAAATATAATTTTATTAACAATACTATTAACATCTTTTTTGTCATTTAAATCACTAATAAGCGTTGCATAACCTTTTTCTTGATAATATTTTTCAAATAGCAATATTTTATTTAAATCACATAAATCTTTTTTAGTAAAGACAATTAATCTTTTCTTTCCATTAGTTATTTTTTCTAAAAAAGGATTCTTTGAAGAAAGTGGAGCTCGAGCATCAACAACTTCAACAACTACATCAATAACTTTAATTCTATCTTCTATTTCTCGCATGGCCTTAACCATGTGTCCTGGAAACCAATGAACATTTTTTTGTTGCATAATATCACCTAAAAATAAACAAAAGGAACAATCTTTTTTCCTTTTGATAAATCATTAACATCATTATAATGAGCAGTAATAACTTTTAAAACACCTTTAATATCTTCTTTTTGCACACATCCAATAATTCTTGAATCTTTAGAAAATGGACGATTATCTCCTAAAACAAAATATGAATTCTCTAAAGCATTATAATTTTTATTTTTTAATCTATCATCACAATTAAAAGAAAAATTTTGATTAATTATATTTCCATCAATGTAAAGTTTTTCTTCATCATCAAAATAAATATTTTCATTAGGTAAACCAATAACTCTTTTAATTAATTCTTCTTTTTTACCATCACCATTGCTATCGTATTCAAAAATGATAATATCAAAACGATTAATATTATCTAAAGTATGTTTTGTTTTATCACAATATCCATAATCACCACTTTGTAAAGTCGGATTCATTGAACTTCCACTTACAACAATTGTTTCAAAGCAAACATTTCTTACCACTAATAAAGAACAAACGGTAATAATAATAGCTTCAATTAATCCAGTAGCAATTTGACTTAAAACATTTTTTAATTTCATCTAATTAAATTATCCCCAGATTTGTTTAGAAAATTCTGGATAATCAATAAACTGATTACGATTACCTTGTATTTTATAAACTGCTTCGTTACGATTAATTTCTTTACTAGATACAGGATCTAATTCAGCCCAATTTTTAAATAATTTAATTGAGTAATCAGTTAATTTAGGATAGGAAGTTCCACTTGTAAAGCAATACTTACCATTAGCGTTATTAATCGATTTATCCATATAGCAGGTCGCAAAATAAAAATAAGTTCTAGCAAAATCACCTTTATATTCATCAATTGGTTCAAACACACTTCCGATTCCATCTACACTACTACCTAATTTTGAACCATTCTCTGAAATATATGTAGCAGTTTGTACTTCTCCAAAAGGAAAATTACTTCTTCTATTATTAACATATCCATCTGTAGGATAAACTTGAAATAAATCTGAATACATTGGTGAAACATCTTTAAACCAAGAAGCAGGAATTGAATGTTCTTTATTCCAACAATCTCCTTCTTTTTTATAATTTCCACATGTATTTTTATTAGCTTGATATTCTATATTTGAATACATATCCCAAATAATATTAGTTCCTGGTTTAACATCTGTTTGAGCATAACAACTATTTAAATTTTTATAAGAAGTAACACTATGATTCTTTATTAATTTATGTAAAGAATTCATTAAAGTTGCACCTGTTGCATCTTTATTAATACTCTTATAATACGCTTCAATATTATCTTGTAAAGAAGAGTGAGAAATTTCTACTTCAGATGAAGTAATTGATTCTTTAGACGAACTTGAAGTTTCTACACTGGATGTTTGATTACTTGAATCACTACTTGAAGTATAACTACTAGAATAAACATCACTAGAAGAACTAACTTCTCCACAAGATATTAATAACAAATTTAATAAAACAAATAATATATTTTTTTTCATATAAATCCTTATCTAATTAATAAATTTAATAAATTATTCTTAATAGATTTATCAACATTTTCAACTTTAATTTTATTAGTTAAAGAATTTGTTCTAAAATGAATAATAAAAGAATAAATATTTTTCTTTTCTCTTCTTGGCGTGGTAATACTTTCAATACCAATAATATGTTTCTTTAATATTGTCGTTTTAGATTGAAAAATTCCTCCATGATAAATAGTAACTTTATCTTCATTTATTCCAATTCCTTCAAAACGATATTGTAAAATTGCACTGATAAATAAAACAATTAAATGAACAATTAAAATTCCTAATAAAGATAAACCAACAATTAATAAAATAAAATAATTATTTAAAAATAAAGAAATAAAAAAGCTAACTAATAAAACACTTAAATATGGAATAAAAGAAAATATTAATTTCCAAGAAACAAAAGGAAAAAACGCTTTTGACTTATTATTTTTTTCTAAAGCAGTAAAATCATCTGCAATTAAAGAAATATACTTTTCTACTTCATCTTTTTTACATAAAGGAATTAAAACAGTATTTCTTTTACTTTTGTCATCATCTCCACCATAACCTATGACTTCAATATCAATACTAACTAAAGAAAATAATCTTTTAATTAAACTAGATTTAACAATAATAGCTTTAATTCTATTTGTTTTAAAAGTATTATGATTTTTCATTAAAAGACCATAGTTAATAGTAATGTTATTATTATCTTTATAAATTTCAAATTTATAAAAATTAATAAAAGTAAAAATAATATTAAAAACTAATACAAAACCCGCAATAGATAAAAATGAATATATAACTTTTAATGTCATTTCCATCAATGTCAAATTATTATCTTTAATATAATCATAAGTAAAATAAATTACTAAAAATACTCCAATAAATATTACACAAATCATAAAAATAACACTTAAAGATGCTAATAAACTATAAGCAGTTTTTTTCTTTATAGAAAAATTATAAATATTATTTGAACTATTTATTTCTTCTTTATTTCCTTGTTTAAGAGCAATTTGTTTCATTAATTCATCAATGATATTAACATCTTCAATAATCATTATTTCAGCAGAGAATGCGGTATTAGTCGAACCAGAATCAATAAACAAAGTTCCAATATGAAAAATTTGTTGAAGAAGTCCTTGTCGTTTATTAATCGCATGAATTTTACTATATTCAAGAATAGACTTCTTTTTAAAAATAACACCTCTAGTACAAACAACTTCTTTATCAGTTAAAGAATATGAAGATGTTTTATAATACAAAATATTATAGATTGTAAAAATTGCATATAAGCCAATAGAAATTCCTAAAGTAATAAAAAGTATTTGTTTATTAAATATAAATTCATCATTTTCACTTGTTGAAAATTCAAAAAACATCCAAGCAAATAAAAAAATCACAATTAATAAATTATTAATTAAACGATGATAAATTAATTTTTTTGAAAATTTATTCTCCATCTTTTAATTCCTCAATTCTTTTTTCTAAATTGATTGATAATTTTTGTACCATTTCACTAGCTTCTTGTAAACTCATTCCATTTATTGAATAATTACTTCCAGCAGTAGAAATCACTACACCACCTAATTTGCACATTAACATCAAAGGGCCTTGATAAATATGTAAATCTTGAATTTGGCAAACAGGAATTACAATTTGATGTCTAAAAATGAAACCACTATGGATATAAATCTCTTTTTCATTATAATCATATTTATAATAATGATATTTTAAAATTGGGCAAATAATAGCAAAGAAAACACTAATTAAAAAGACAATTAAGCAAATAATAAATGTTAATAAAAAATATTCATTTCCTGCTACAACACAAGAAATAATGCATATTGTTAAAATAATAGCTAAAAAAAATATTCCGATTCCTAACCATATTCTTTCAATTTTTTTATTTAATGATTTCATAATTTCTCCTCTATAATCTATTTAATTATACTAACTTTTTTATAATATAGCAAAATAAAAAGAGTCGATTGATTCGACTCTTGTCACAAAATTACTAAAATTTAGATTAAAGAACTTCTTTAAGTCTTGCAGATTTACCTTTTCTGTTACGTAAGAAGTATACTTTATGATGTCTAACTCTACCATGTTTAAGTACTTCAACTGAAGCAATAGATGGAGAATTTACTGGAAGAGTTCTTTCAACTCCAACACCAGCAGATTGTTTTCTAACGATGAAAGTTTCACTTACACCTGAACCACGACGAGCAATGACAACACCTTGGAATACTTGAATTCTAGCCTTACCATTTTCAGTAATCTTTAATGATAATTTGATAGTATCCCCAGCCTTGAATGAAGGAAGATCACTTCTAATTTGAGTTTTAGCAATTTGTTCTACTAATTGATTATTCATCCTTTTGAGCTCCTATTCTTATAAAATTTAATAATGTTCATATATTTGTGACTAATCAGAGGACCATTATTGCGTTTAACACGCTCTTATATAATATATAAAAATAAATTCTTTTTCAACAAAAAAAATTATTTTTTAAATGTTAAGTATTTTTGCTTGACACATATTTATTTTTCTATTAAGATTTTTATGTAAAAAGTGAGGAAAAATATTATGGTTAAAATTAGATTAACAAGAACCGGTCGTCATTTCGATCCAACATATAGAATTGTTGTTGCAGATTCACACTATTCAAGAGATGGAAGATTCATTGAACAAGTTGGTTTCTATGATCCAATGACAGACGAAGTCAAATTAAATGAAGAAAGAATTATGACTTGGTTAAATCAAGGTGCACAACCTTCTGATACAGTTAAATCAATTCTTTCAAAACACGGAATTATTGCAAAATTTGCTGCTAGTAAAAAGTAGGTAAAACTATGGATTACATTGCATTAATCCATCAATTTATTGATGGAATCTTAAATAATCCAGAAAAAGTTACTATCGAGCAACTCGAAGGTGATTCAGAAAAAGATGTAGTTTTCTTTATTTGTTGTACTAGCGATGATGCTGGAAGATTAATTGGTAAACGTGGTTCTACTGCTGATGCATTAAGAGAAGTTTTATCGATTGCTGCTAAAAACAATAATCAAAGAATTCATATTAAATTAGGTACTTTACCTGAAGAAAAATAAAAATTAGACCTGAAAAGGTCTTTTTTTTGAACTTATTAATTGTAAAAATCTTGTAAAAAATATATTATCTAATACGAGGAATTCACAAAATGAAAGATTTGACACAAGGCAATACATTTAAAGAATTATTTAAATTTTCTATACCTTTAATTATTTCAGGTATTGTTAGTCAATCATATAATATGATCGATTTAATTATTGCTGGAAAAGTAATTGGTAATGATGCTTTATCAGCAACTGGTTGCACTTCAACCCTTATTCAATTTCTTTCATCTTTATTTTGGGGATTTGGTGTAGCAACTTCCGCCTTAATAGGAAAATTATATGGAGCAAAAGAAAATAAAAGAATTGTTTTAGTTATCAAAACAACCACTTTATTTATTGCCATAACTATGTTTATTTTATGTTTAATGTTTTTCTTATTATCTAATAATGTAATGGAAATACTAAAAGTAGATAAAGAAATTATAGATCCAGCCAATAATTATTTTAAATTATATATGATTGCTTTGTTTTTCCAAGCCATAACATATATTTTCACTTGTACATTACAAAGTATAGGTAATTCAAAATATCCTATGATTATGACTCTTGTTTCTGGATTAGGAAATTTAATACTTAATATTTTATTTGTTTCTAATTTAAATTTAGGAATAAATGGTTTAGCATACGCTACAATTATTTCTTGCTTTATTTCATTATTAATGGGGTTAATTAAAATAATTAAAACATTATATGAATTGAATGGTGATATTAAATTTCAATTTTCTTTTTCTGAATTAAAAAATGTTTCATATCTTGCTATCCCATGTATTTTACAACAATGTTCTTTATATTTAGCAAGTGTAGTAGTGCAACCTTTAATTAATAATTTAGGTAAAAGTGTTTCTGCAGGCTATAGCATTGCTATGAATGTAAATGTTTTGCTTAATGCAGTTTATCACAGTATTTCTCGAGCAGTTGCTACTTATGCATCTCAAAGTAAAGGTTCTAAACAATACTCTAATTATAAAAAAGGAATTTATATCGGAATTATTCAGCAATTAATATTAACACTTCCACTTTTAATAATTTGTGTAATTTTTAAAGACAAAATCTTTTTAATTTTTATGAAAGATAACGACACCACATGTTTACCTTATGCTATACAATATGTTGATTTATGTGTACCGTTTGTTATATTTTGTGCATTAGGAAATTTAATGCATTCATTTTATAAATCAGTAGGTTCAGTAATAACAGTTTTAATCACTACTACTATTTTTACAATCACAAGAATTACTTTATCATATACATTACCTAATACAAATTTAATTTCTAATATCTATTTAGCTTTAAGTATTGCTTGGGTAGTTGAAGCAACTATTTTAATGTTAGCTTTCTATCTTGGATTTTGGAAAAAAGCAGGGTATCAAGAAAAAGAATAAAAAAAAGATAATTAACCCGCCCAAAAGTTAATTATCTTTTTTAATGCTTAATTAATTATTTAGAAATAACTGCGTGACCAGCTGACATAAAGACATTTTTCATTTTGTCTTTAACCATTTCTTTAACAGCATTTCTTGCTGGAGTTGTGTATTTTCTAATTTCAAATTCAGCTGGTTGAGTCCATAAGAATTTTCTAATTTCACCAGTAAATGCAACACGTAAATCAGAACCAACATTAATTTTGCAAACTGCTTTTTGTGAAGCTTTGTTTAACAATTCTTCAGGAATACCAATAGCTTCTGGCATCTTTCCACCATATTGGTTAATTAAAGCAAGCCTTTCTTGTGGAACTGATGAAGAACCATGTAAAACAAGAGGGAATCCAGGTAATTTTTCTTCAATTTCATCTAAAATATCAAATCTTAAAGCTGGTTTTTGTCCTGGTTTAAATTTATATGCACCATGAGCTGTTCCAATTGCTATAGCAAGTGAATCAATATCAGTTCTTGAAACAAATTCAATAACATCTTGAGGATGAGTGAATCGACCGTATTTATCATTTACATCAATATCTTCTTCCATTCCAGCAATTGCTCCAAGTTCTGATTCAACTACTACTCCTCGAGGATGAGCATATTCAACAACTTCTTTTGTAATTCTAATATTTTCTTCAAAATCACAACTTGAAGCATCAATCATAACAGATGTAAATCCATGATCAATACAATATTTACATATTTCAATTGATTTACCATGATCAAGATGTAAAGCAACTTCAACACCAGTATCTTCAACTGCTGCTTTAATCATATAATTTAAATATGTAATACCTAAATATTTAATAACATTTTCTGTTATTGCAATAATAACAGGTGATTTTGTTTCATCAGCAGCTGCAATAACTGCTTGGAATGTTTCTAAATTATCAACGTTAAAAGCGCCAATAGAATAATGACCTTCATAAGCTCTTTTAAACATTTCTTTTGTTGTAACTAATGCCATTTTTCTTTTCTCCTTAATTATTCAGCGTGATGAGCACTACCAAAAACATTAGTAACCTTATCTTCAACTAAAGCAGTGACTGCTTCCATTGCAGGTGTAATAAATGTTCTGCAATCAAATTTTTCTGGGAATTCACATAAAGCTTTTCTTAAAGCACCTACATAAGCAACTCTAATATCAGTGCCAACATTGATTTTACAAATACCTTTACTTGCAGCTTTACGAAGCATTTCTTCAGGAATACCAATAGCTTCTGGCATCTTTCCACCATATTTATTTAAAATTTCTAATGATGCATGTGGAACTGATGAAGCACCATGTAAAACAAGAGGGAATCCAGGCATTTTTGTTTCAATTTCATCTAAAATATCAAATCTTAATTCTGGCTTTTGTCCTGGTTTAAATTTATATGCACCATGAGCTGTACCAATTGCAATAGCAAGTGAATCAATACCTGTTCTCTTAACAAATTCAACAGCATCATCTGGATGAGTAAAATGACCATATTTATCATCTACGCAAACATCATCCTCAACTCCAGCAATAGCACCAAGTTCTGATTCAACTACTACTCCATGAGCATGAGCATATTCAACAACTTCTTTTGTTTGGCGAATGTTTTCTTCAAAATCACAACTTGAAGCATCAATCATAACTGATGTGAAGCCTAAATCAACACATTTTTTACATAATTCAACAGATTTACCATGATCAAGATGTAAAGCCACAGGAACAGTAATTTCTTTCATAGCACAATCAATAACTTGTCTAACATAATTTTCTCCAATGAATTTTAATGCTCCACTTGAAATAGCAATAATAACTGGTGATTTTGTTTTTTCAGCAGCTTGTAAAACAGCTTTCATAATATCAACGTTATCAACATTGAAAGCTCCAACAGCATAACCATTTTTGTATGCGTCTTCAAACATTTTTGTTGTAGTAACTAATGGCATATATTCCTCCTTAAACCTTTAATTAAAACTATATTTATATAATACTTGAAATAAATTATTGTTTCAAATACCATCTTTATTTTATATATAAAAGAACGAATTGTAAAGAAAATGTAAAATTTTTGTAAAGTAGGGGGTTTACATAAAAGCGCTTACATGATATAATTCAAGCATAGTTAAAAATCGTTTGTATTTTTAATAAGATTTTCTAAATATTTTAGGAGGAGAAATAAAATGAAGAAAATTATTGTTTGCATGGCTACACTTTTAGCTATGTGTGGACTTGCAAGTTGTGGTGAAAATGACAAATTAACCGGTACTGCTGCTGTTGTTGCTGCTGCTAGCAAAATGTCAATATCAGAATTAGAGCAAGCTTCAAAAAAAGAAATGGAAGAATCAAAGGAAACATTTAAAGTATTAGGTTTAACTTCTGCATTATCAAAAGCTGTTGAGCAATTAGCAGAAAAATATGATTGGATTAAAGTTGGTGATGGTGGAAACACATTTGTAAATAACTCATACAAAGATTATACATTATTATCAGCATTAGAACCTGCTGCAAATTCATATGTTGCTGACTATGCTTTAGTTCAAGATGCAAGATCAATCGCTGACTATACTGCTTCTGGTATTTTACATAATTATGTTCCTTCTGATGTAGCAAGTTATGGTCTTGATGCAGATGGAATAATGCCTTTACAAGGAATTCACTTTAATAAAATTTTCTGGACAAATACAAACTTTGAAACAGTAACAGGCAAGAAATTATATAATATTTGGCAAGTTGCTGGTACAAATGATGATGCTGATCATTTAAGTAAAGTTTCTTTCCAAAGCCCAGTTACTGAACAAATTAATATGTCATTCTTATTAAGCGTCATGGATAAAAAGAATGAAGGAAGATTATTATCTTCATATAAGAGTTATTATAAGAAAGATTGGGAAGCATCAAAAGATTATGCAACTATTGGAGAACAATGGGTAAAACAATTTATTAAGAATATTACAAGATATCATTCTTCCGATGGTACTGCAATGAAAGAAACACAATTAAAAGATGACTGGAATGAAGGTTATGTTTATTTCGGTGCATATTCAAAAATGAAAGATGCTGCAGGAAAATTCTATTCTGTAGCAGGTCAAGAAACAGATCCAATTTTAAAAAATTTAATCATTAAAGATGGTGATAATGCAGGTAAAATTAAAGCTATGGACACTGTTAAATGGGATTGGAATATTGAAGGATTTAATGGATATTTCTATACAATGTTCTCTCAAGTTGTTAACAATGCAAAGCATCCATATACTGCTTGCTTATTCTCAAGATATGTTTTAGAAGGTGACTTCTATACTAAAACAATTTATGGTTCTAAAACTCCTAATGAAGATGGAACAAAAGGTAATCAATATGGTTACTATTATCCAGGTACAATGGGTGCATATGGTTCAAGTGAAAAAGTTACAGTCAATTCATATGACTGGACAAAGGCACAATGGAAAGAAAGATCACTTTGTGAATCTTATGAATATTTAAGTACTGTAAGAAGTGCTAAAGTTGCTGAAATCAGTTCTTTAATCAAAGCTTAATTAACTATTTCATATTCAATTTAAACAAATAATTGAGGGGATAATCGCATCCTCTCAATTTGTTTTATGAAAGGGAGGTATCATGTCAAAAACTAAAGTTCAAAAAGAAAAAAATATGACACCACAGCCTAAGAAAAATAACAAAACAATAAATTTAATTGTTAACTTTTTCACTAAACCTGCCAATGTCATTTTATTTATTTTTGCAATCTTTTTAACAATAATGGTTGTTTATCCATTAATTGAATTATTAATCTCATCATTTACTGTTCATACATATTCAGAAGCAAAAATGCTTAGTGAAGAATGGAATGTTGACCTTGCATCAGTTTGGAGTACAGCAAATAAATCAGGCAAATTTACATTTCTAAGTTGGCCTTCATTATTATTTCCAAAATCTGACGAACTAAGACGTTATTCAGCAGAAAAATTTTGGACTCCTTTAGGAAATTCAGTCTTAATGTCATTGCTTGCTTGTACAATTGCCGTTTTATCAGGTGGAATATTAGCTTGGCTTATTACAAGATCTAATATGCCATTTAAAAAATTTGTTTCTGTTGTTTTCATTTTCCCATACATTATGCCATCTTGGTCAATTGCGATGTTCTGGGAAAACTTCTTTAAAAATACATCAGTAGAGGCTTCACCAGGCATAGGATTATTACAAAGTTTAACTGGTTTACAAACTCCTGAATGGATGGTCTATGGTTTATTACCTACTGCTTTAACTCTAGGTATTCACTATGCTCCATTTGCTTATATTTTAATTGGTGGTATTTTAAGAAATATGGATGCTAACTTAGAAGAAGCCGCCACAATCTTAAAAGCATCTAGATGGAAAATTATTACAAGAATTACTTTACCAATTGTTGCTCCAGCAATGGTTTCAACAATATTACTTGTTTTTTCTAGTTCACTATCAACTTATACAGTTCCTATGAAACTGCACTTTGATTCGATTTCAACGCAACTACGTGGAGCTTTATCAAGTACTAACTATCGTACATTTGGTTACATAATGGCAGTTATCTTATTAATATTTAGTATTTTAATTTTATCTATTAATAATGCTTACACAAGAAGTAGAAAGAACTTTACAACAGTTTCAGGTAAATCTGGTCAAGTCACAAAAACAAACTTAAAGAAAGCTAAATGGCCTATTACTATTTTAGTATTAGTTGTTGTTTCTTTCTTTGCTATAGTTCCATTATTATCTTTCGTATTAGAAAGTCTAGAAGAAAACTCTGGAGATTTATCATCACTCACTTTAAAATATTGGTTCTCTACAGAAGAATTTGATTCATTCTTAGCATCAAAGAGTTTATCAACAAAAGGTGTTTTCCATAACTATACAATTTGGCAATCTTTTGGTAGAAGTATTATTGTTGCTATGATAGTCAGTTTACTTGCTGGTACATTTGGTATTTTGATTGGTTATGCAGTTAGTAAGAAAAGAAAAAGTAAACTTGCAAACTATGTTTCAAGTGTTGCCTTCTTACCATATTTAATTCCTGCATTAAGTTTCTCTGCTGTATTCTATGCTTTAATTCATATTCCAGCATTCTCATTATTGGATATTTCTACAACACAAAGTGAAATTTCAGCAATTGCAATATGTGTTATTGTTGGATGTGTTAAATTTTTACCATTTGCTTCAAGAAGTGGTACAAATGCAATGCTTCAACTTTCTGGAGAAATTGAAGAAGCAGCAATTATTACTGGTTGCCCATGGATTAAGAGAATGACAAAAATCTTATTTCCAATTCAAAAATCAAGTTTCATAAGTGGATACTTATTACCATTTATTTCTTGTATGAGAGAATATACATTATTTATTTTATTAACAGGTGCTACTTCTCTTATTACAAATACATTACAATATTATAGTACAAACGGATTAGGTCAATTAAGTAATGCAATTAACTTACTTATTGTTGGATTCGTTATTGTTGCAAACTTTTTAGTCAATAGTCTCACTGGAGCGTCTATTGATAAAGGTATCGGAGGTTAAAAAAATGCCAAGAATTGAATTAATTAATGTTTCTAAAAGATGGGGAAATTTTATTGGTGTTAACCATCTAAATATGGTTATTGAAGATCATGAATTTATTACTTTATTAGGTCCATCTGGATGTGGTAAAACTACCACTCTTAGAATGATTGCAGGCCTAGAAACACCAACAGAAGGAAAAATCATTATTGGAGATAAAGTTGTCTTTGATTCAGACAAAGGAATTAATGTTTCTCCTGCAAAAAGAGATATTGGTTTCTTATTCCAAAACTATGCTCTATGGCCACATATGACAGTTTATAAAAATATTGCTTTTGGTCTTGAAAATTTAAAATGGAAAAAGCCAGATATTGAAAAAAGAGTTCAAGAAGTAATGAAAATGCTTAAAATTGAAGAATTTAAAGATCGTTATCCTGCTGAATTATCTGGTGGTCAACAACAACGTGTGGCAATTGCTAGAACTCTTGCTCCAAAACCAAAAGTCTTATTCATGGATGAACCTCTTTCAAACTTAGATGCTAAGTTACGTGGTGAAATGAGAACTGAATTAAAAAGACTTCATCTTGATACCAATAGTACATTTATCTATGTTACTCACGATCAATTAGAAGCTATGACTTTAGCAACTAGAATTTGTTTAATTGAAAAAGGTAATCTTCAACAATATGATCCACCACTAGTGGTTTATAATCGTCCAAATAATTTATTTGTCGCAGATTTCGTTGGTAATCCTACAATGAACTTTGTTCCTTGTAAAGTTGGTCCTCTTGATAAAAAGACAATTGAAGTAGAATTCTATGGCATAAAAGGAATTTTCCATGGTGATAAAGAATTTGAATTAACTAGCAATGATGCTATTCTTGGTATCCGCCCAGAATTCTTACCAATTTCACCAAATGGTAAAATAACTGGTATTGCATATTCAACATTACCAGCAGGTATGGAAACTACTGTTAAAATCAGTTTAAATGGTAATATTTTATCATCTGTTGTGTTCGGATCAATTGACTATACAATTGATGAGGAAATTAAATTTGATATAATAAGTGAAGGAATTGTTTTATTCGATCCTCAAACAAAAGAAAATATCAGTTTAGGTTCTATCGAAATCAAATAAAAAAATTAAAGACGATGATTAAAGATAAAACATCATCGTCTTTTTTTAGAGGTTAATATGGAAAAAGAAATCGATCAAATCAAAGAAGAAGAAAAGCTCATCCATAAAGAAAATTTAATTAAACAAAATAGACCTTTTTTATTAACAAGATATGTCGCTGCATTTATTGATTTTCTAATCATGGTTATAACATTTATTGTTCTTTTAACTTGCTTCGAACCCTTGATAATTAATTCAACTAATTACAATAATTATGTTACTAATGCTCAAATTGTTTTAGAAAATTCTGGTTTATATAATAAAAATGAAGATAATTTCTTTACTCAAAAAGAATATGATAAAACTATATACGATCAAATAATTACTAGTTATTATTCTTCTGATAATTACGCGAAAGAAAACAATAAATTAGATGAGTATAATAAGGCTAAAAATGAATCAACATTTTATACTAAAGTTGATGATAATCTTGTTTTAAAAAATGATGTTGATGAAGAAAAATTAAAAAATTTTTTAACTGATCAATATCAAAAAGCTCTTGTATTTGTAAAAACAAATCCAATCTATATTCAAAACATTAATAAGTCATTTACAATTTTCTTTTTAGTCATTGTTTTATTTATTGCAATTGATGTAACAATTTTTTATTTAATTGTTCCTTTATGTAGAAAAAATGGAGAAACTATTGGTCAAATAATTTTCAAGATGAAATTAATTGATACTAGAACTATTTCACAAGTAAAAAAATGGCAAATATTAGTAAGATATATAATAATACTTGCCTTTGATTATTTATTAGGGGCAACTCTATATTTAAAATTTAGTTCTGGAATAATGCTTCTACCTATTTTAATTACTTCATTTTGTATTGCTTTAACAAAATTAAATGTTGGTCCTCATGATTTAATTTCTCAAACAATGATAGTTAGTCGTAAAGACATTTAATGTTTTTCATCAAAAGAAGAATATGTTTCACAGAATCTAGCATGAAAGCTAGGTTCTATTTTTTTATTTTCTAAATGAGTTAAATTACCAAATTGCATACATCTAAATTGAGCAATGCCTTTTTCTCTTTCTTCAGTAACTAAAGTAGTAATACCAGTTGGTAAACATACAAAAGTTTGAGCAAGAACCACATAAGGAATATTTAATAAATGCGACATAATGACACACATTGTTCCAAAATGGCAAAAGAAAACAATATTATCCTTATTTTCATTAGTAACTTCATAATATTTATCTTTTCTATGATAGCCATGTTTTGCTAATATTTCATCAATTCCTTTTGTCACTTCATAATAATATTTTTTTACTTCACCTGTTTTCAATACCTTGTGATCTAAATACTTAGTTTCATCATAAAAATCATCTTGTTCAGTAAAAAATTTTGGTAAAAAATCCCAATTGATGACTTTTTTATCTGTATATGGAACATTTACTCGATGGTCAAATTCTTGTAACCAAGGGATTGTTGTAAATTTTATATTTAAAGGATCTAAAACTCCTTTAGCAGTAAGTTGAGCTCTAGGTAAAGGAGAGACATAAACATCATCAAATTTAAAATCTTTTAAATATTCACTAAGAGCCTCTACTTCTTTGAAGCCATGCTTGGTCAATGTATTATTAGGATTATCTGGTTCACCATGACGAATAATTACTACTTTCATTTTTTTACCTCTTGTATAATTATATTATACAAGAATTCAATATTTTTTTCACAAAATTTTATTTAAATAAGTTTTCTATTTATTTAATTATTTTTTTTATTTAAAATAATTGTATGGAAAATTATTTAAATTTAGGAATTATTATTAAAACAAGAGGTTTAAAAGGAGTTATAAAAGTAAAATCAACGACATATTTTGCCTCAAAAAGATATAAAAAAGGAAATAAACTTTTTTTAGTTAATGAAAAAGAAAATTTAAAAAAAGAAGTAACAGTCAATTCTTTTTCTAATGAAGGTGAATTTGATTATGTTTCATTTAACGAAATTACAACTTTAGAAGAAGCTGAAAAATATAAAGGTTGGTTTATTCAAGTTGATAAGAAAGATTTACCACCATTAAAAAAAGACACTTACTATTTTGATGATTTAGTCGGTCTAGAATGTTTTGATGAAGAAAACAATCAATTTGGAAAAATTATTAAAGTAGAAGACTTTACCTCTCAAATTTCATTTAGAATTCTTTTAAATAACCAAAAAACTATTTTAATACCTTTTGTTGAATTCTATATTAAAAAGATTGATCTTGAGAAGAAACAAGTTATAGTACACATTATTCCAGGTTTATTATGAAAATAACTATTTTGACTCTATTTCCAGAATATTTTTCTTCTTTTTTAAATACATCAATTATTAAAAGAGCGATTGAAAAACATCTAATTGAATTTGAATTAATTAATATAAGAGATTTTACATTAGATAAATATCATCGTGTCGATAATCCTCCTATTGGAGGTGGCGCTGGTTTAATTATGATGTGCCAACCTATTTTAGATGCTTTATCTTCTTGTCAAAAAGATAATAGTTATGTTTTATTAACTTCACCAAAAGGAAAAACATTTAACCAAGAAAAAGCTTTGTCTCTTTCTAAAAATGAACATTTAATTTTTATATGTGGCCACTACGAAGGCGTTGATTATCGCGTAGAAAAATATGTCGATGAATTAATTTCTGTTGGTGATTATATTTTAACTGGTGGTGAAGCTTCTTTGATTCCTATAATTGATTCTATTACTAGACTTATTCCTCAAGTTATTAGTGAAGATTCATTAAGCGAAGAAACTTTTCAAAATAATTTACTAGAATATCCTCAATATACTTATCCTTACAAGTATAATAATGATTGTATTCCTGATATATTATTTTCAGGAAATCACCAAGCTATTGATAAATGGAGAAAAAAACAATCCTTATTACTAACAAAAAAATTGCGTCCAGATTTATTTAATAAATTAGAATTATCGAAACAAGAAATAAAATTGTTAAATGAAGGCGCATTTCCAAAATGGGAAAAAGACGCTATTGAAAAAGGTAAAAAATTCATGAAAAAAGATATTTAAAAACCTCATAATGAGGTTTTTTTAATATTACTTTTTATTTGGAAAATTTGGCATTTTACCACTTTTCATCATTGAAGGCATTTGTTTCATCATTTTTTTCATTTCTTCAAATTGATTTAAAAGTCGGTTAATATCAGCTGAAGTTGTTCCACTTCCACTAGCAATTCTTAATTTACGAGAATTTCTTAATATTTCTGGATGAGCTCTTTCTTCTAAAGTCATTGAATTAATAATGGCTTTAGTTTTTTTCATTTGTTTTTGTGCTTTTTCTTGGTCTTCTTCAGAAATTTTTGGCATACCAGGAATTAATTTAAGAATCTTTGACATTGATAATTTATTGATTTGTTCCATTTGAGCAAGCATATCATTTAAATCAAAAGATCCTGACATCATTTTATTAACTGCTTTTTTTGCTTGTTTTTCATCAATTTCTTCACTAACTGTTTCTACTAAAGAAACAACATCTCCCATTCCTAAAATACGATCAGCCATTCTATCAGGATGGAAGACTTCTAAATCATCAATTTTTTCACCAACACCAATATATTTAATTGGGACACCTGTAAGATGTTTAATTGATAAAGCCGCACCACCACGAGAATCACCATCAAGTTTTGACATTACCATACCAGTTAAATGTAATTTTTCATTAAAGGCTTTAGCAACATTAACTGCTTCTTGTCCAGCCATTGCATCAACTAAAAGAAGAATTTCTTGAGGTGAAACAGCTTTTTCAATATCTACTAATTCGTTCATTAATTTTTCATCAATTTGTAAACGACCTGCAGTATCAATAATTACTACGTCATAATGTTCTTCGTAAGCTTTTTTTACTGCTCTTTGAGAAATTTCTACTGGTGAAACTTTATCTCCTAAGGTAAATACTTCAACATCAATTTGCTTTCCTAAAGTATATAATTGATCAATAGCCGCTGGACGATAAACATCTCCTGCTACAAGTAAGACTTTTTTAGCCATCTTACGCTTTAATAAACGAGCAAGTTTTCCTGATGTAGTAGTTTTACCAGAACCTTGTAAACCACACATCATAATTATAGTAGGCTTTCCAGAAGGCGCAAATACTAAATCACATTGATCAGAGCCTAATAATTCTTCTATTTCATCATGGACAATTTTAACAATCATTTGCCCAGGACTAACTTTATTAAATACTTTTTGTCCAATGGCTTTTTCTTTAACTGTATTAATAAATTCTTTAACAACTTTAAAATTAACATCAGCTTCTAATAAAGCAACTCTAATTTCTTTAAGCATATCTTCCATATTAGCTTCAGTTAAATATGCTTGACCACGTACCTTTTTAATAATTCCACTTAAACGATCTGATAAAGATTCAAATGCCATTATTCTTCCTCCATAAATATCTTTTTAAATTTTAGATAATCTTCTTTATTTAAAGAAGATAATTTTTCATCAATTTGTATTTTCTTTTGTAATAAATGTAATTTATCTTCAAAAAACATTAAATTATCAACACCCTTTTTTAAAGCATCATGTACAGCATTACGAGAAATATTTTCTTGCTGTGCTATTTCTGATAAAGATAAATCCATTTCATAATAAAATTTTAGCATTTTTTGTTGAGTTAAACTTAATAATTCACCATAAATAGAAAATAATTCTGTAATATATACATTTTTTTCTAGTTCAATCATTGCTTATACACTCCAAAAATAACTGATAATAAAGTTAAAACTAAAAAATATATTGCAAATGTTTTATGAAAAGCAGGATTTTTTAATTTTTCTTTTCCTCTAAAATCAAGTAGAGTAAAAACTAAAGAAAAAACTAAATCACAAATAATGCTAATTAAAATTGATGGAACATTAAAATATATCAAAACAAATTGTAAAACTAATTGTAATGCGATTAAACAAATAAATGAGATAATAAAATTACTTCTCATCATCTTCTCCAAGACATAATCCATATAAATATTGATCTAAATCAAATTCTTCAAGGTCTTCCATTTTTTCACCTAAACCAATAAATCTAACAGGAACTCCTATTTCATCTCTAATAGCTAAAATAATTCCACCTTTAGAAGTACCGTCCATTTTAGTAATAATAACACCTGTTAAATCAGTACATTCTTTAAAAGCTTTAGCTTGTATAACTCCATTTTGTCCTGTATTAGCATCAATAATTAAGAACACTTCATGTGGAGCAGAAGGAATTTCTTTAGCAATAACTCTTTTCATTTTAGAAAGTTCATTCATTAAATTTAATTTATTTTGAAGTCTTCCAGCTGTATCACAAATTACTAAATCAATATTTTCTGCTTTAGCTTTTTTTATTCCATCGTAAACTACAGATGATGGATCTTGATTTTCTTTACCTGTAACTATTTGTAAGCCTAAACGATTTGCCCAAACAGTTAATTGTTCAGTTGCACCCGCTCTAAAAGTATCACCTGCTACTAATAATACTTTTTTATTTTGTTTTGAATAACGATAAGCAAGCTTAGCAATAGTAGTAGTTTTTCCTACACCATTAACACCTACAACTAAAACAACTGTAGGCCCATCTTTTTGAAAGTTAATTTCATTAACAATATCACTGCCTTGTTGAGCATAAGAAACAAACATTTTATCAATTAATAATTCATTAATTTCACTTGGAGAATAAATGCCTTTTTCCATGCTTTCTTTTTTTGTAGCGTCGATAATATCTAAAGTTAAATTAACGCCAACATCAGCTTCAATTAATATTTGTTCTAATTCATCAAAGTATTCTTCATTAACTTTGTTATAACGAGCTTGTAAAGCCTTCAATTTTGATGAAAAGTTTTTTCTTGACTTGTCTAATCCCGTAACATATTTATCTTTTTGAGCAGTTGATTTTCCTGCTATTTTTTCTTTTAAAAACTTAAATAAACCCATTATTCATTACCTGCCTTTTTTGCTAAAGCAGCTTTAGCCGCGGCTTGTTCTGCTTGTTTTTTACTTCTTCCTTCACCAACTCCAAGAATAATTGTATTATTATCCATTAACATTGACACTTCAATTACAAAATGTTTATTTTGTGATGTACCACTTTCTTTTAAAACTCGATAATTAATATTACCACGATAATTAGATTGTAAATAAATTTGTAATTTAGATTTATAATCAGTTAAACTATCAATATCAAAATTATCTAAATCTTCTTTAAAAATATCTAATACAATTTTTTTAGCAGTTTCAAAGCCTTGATCAATATAAATCGCACCTATAAAAGATTCAAAAACATCTTCTAATATTTTTTGATTTGCTCCACCTTCTTTTTTTACTCCATGACCTACTCTAATAATATCATCAAAATGATATTCTTTAGCCTTTTCAGCTAGAGTAGCAGAACAAACAAGTTGAGAACGAAGTTTAGACATATCGCCTTGTTTCATTTTAGGATATTCATTATAAATCAAATCAGCAATCACTAAATATAAAACTGCATCACCAATATATTCAACTCTTTCATAATCAGATACATCTTTTGTTTCAAACGCATAAGAAGAATGAGTAAATGCATTTAAAAACAATTGAAAGTCTCGTATTTCAAAATTAAAAACTTTACTTAATTCTCTAATGGTCATCATTTTCAAAACCTTCTTTTAATTTTTCAACTATTCCTGTGGAATCCATTTTATAAGCTAATTCTAAAGCCTTAAAAAATGAGTAATCATCACTATTACCATGTGCTTTAACAACAACTCCATTTACACCTAGTAAAATTGCTCCACCATAATTCTTATAATTCATTTTTTCTTTCATTTTCTTAAATCCACTTTGACTAAATAAATATCCAATCATTGTGAAAACATTTTTCTTAAAAGCTTCTTTAGTCATTTCTGACATCATTTTTGCCATACCTTCAGAACTCTTTAAAAAGACATTACCAGTATAACCTTCACTAACTAAAACATCAGCTTCTCCACTTAATCCTTCTCTTGCTTCCATGTTTCCCATAAAAGAAGGAAAATTACTTTCTTTTAATAATTGATATGCTTCTTTTCCAACTGGTGACCCTTTTTTTTCTTCTGTACCATTACTTAATAAATATACTTTTGGTTCTTTGACATTGAAAATTGTTTGTGAATAAATTCTCCCCATTTTTGCAAATTGACATAATTGTTTAGCATTATTTTCATTAGAAGCACCTATATCAAGAACAACAACTGGTTTACCAATTTTGGTAGGAAAAGGAGAAGTTAAAGCTGCTCTTTCAATATTTTTAATAAGTTTTAATTTTAAAGTTGCTAAAGATAAAAAGCCTCCTGTTGATCCAGCAGAAACCGCTCCATCAAGTTTTTCTTCATTATATAGAGAAAATACCTTCATCATTGAAGAATCTTTCATTCTCATTACTTGCATTGCTCCACATTCCATTGGTACAACTTCGGAAGTATGAACAATTTTAATTCTATCAATATTTTTTAAAGATTCTAATTCCTTTTCATCTCCACAAGCATATATGAAACTATCTTGATATGTATTTACAAATTTTTTTATTGCCTCACATAATACTTTTGGGCCATTATCGCTTCCCATGCAATCAACAGACAATTTAATCATACTTTTTATCTCCTTTTTTTAATTATAAACAAAATTTATAAATATTAATATAATATTTATTTAATCAAATAAAGTCATGGTATTATCTAAGGCAATTCTTTTTAATGCATAATCATAATACCTTTTATTTTCATTATCTTGAAGATTATTCAAAATATTTTTTGCATCATCTCTTGCACATTCAAACATTTTAAAATCATCAACAATATTTAAACAAGAAAAAGTTGGAAAACCAGATTGAGCAAGACCTGTTGTATCACCTGGACCTCTTAGTTTCATATCCATTTCTGCAATATAAAAACCATCATTAGAATTTTCTAAGACTTTTAATCTTTCATCTTCAGCATTATCATTAACAAGTAAGCAAATGGCTTCTTGACCATCTCTTCCTACTCTTCCTCTTAATTGATGTAATGAAGCTAAACCAAAATTATTAGCAGAATATATAATAATTAGTCCTGCACTTAAAACATTAATTCCTAATTCAATTACTGTTGTCGAAACTAAAATTAAAAATTCTTTATTAATAAATCTTTGTAAAATTTTATCTTTTTCTTCACTTTTCATTTTCCCATGCAATAAGCAAACTTGATTTGGAAATAATGTTGAATATATTTCATAAATTTTCTCTACAGAAGTAAAATTCTCTTTTTCATCAGTAATTTTTGGTGCCACAACAAAAACTTGTCGATTTAAATTAAGACAATCTTTAATACTAGAAATTATTTCTGTTGAGTGAGTATTAACTACTTTTGTTACTACTTTTCTTTCTTTATTTGGAAACATATTAAGCGAAGAAATATCTAAGTCTCCATATATAGATAAAGCAAGTGTTCTAGGAATTGGTGTTGCTGACATCAAAAGCAAATCACATGTTTCATCTTTAGATATCAATTCATTCCTTTGATTTACCCCAAAACGATGTTGCTCATCAATAATAGCAAGTCCTAAAGAAGAATATATTACATCACTTGAAAATAAAGCGTGTGTGCCAACAATAACATTAATTTCACCATTTTTTAAATTCTCTTTCACAATATTTTTTTCTTTAGATGATAAAGAACCAATTAATAAACCAACTTTAATATTATAAATAGAAAATAAATTTTTTAAATATTCATATTGTTGACGAGCTAATGAATCAGTAGGAACCATAAACGCTCCAACTTTATTTCTTAAAAAATTTCCATATAAACTAAGAGCAGAAACAATAGTTTTTCCTGTTCCAACATCACCTTGAAGTAATCTATACATTAATTCTTTTTTGTTCATATCAAGAATTATTTCTCTAATTGCAACAATTTGATCTTTTGTTAATTTAAAAGGTAAATTGAGAATAAATTCATTAATTTTTTTAGTATCAATTTTCTCGCTTTTATCAATTGAAGGAATTCTCTTATTTTCACCTCTAATAATTTGATTTTTTAAGCAATATAATAAACACTCATGATATTTTAGAGTTCTTAATCCCTTATCAATTTCAGAATAATCTTTTGGTAAATGCACAAATTTTAAAGCATCATTTTTATTTAACAAATGATATTTAGTTTTTAAATAGAGAGGAATTTCATCAATAATAGCGTCATAATATGTTTCAAACGTTTTATTTACAAGCCTTCTATAAATATTATTTGATACTTCACTAGGAAGATGATAAACACTTCTAAGTTGTTGATTAGAAGGTATTTTTCCCTTAACTATACTTTGAGCGTTAATTTCTTTTCTTTCTAATGAGTATGTTCCTATAATTGTATATTCTTCACCCAATGACAAAATCTTCATTAAATAACTGCGATTAAAAATTTTCACATTAAAAAACTTACCACTTATTGTAACAAAATAAAATGTGATAATTTCTAATTTTGTATTTTTAAAAAGTTTTGGGTTTGAAACAAGTTTGCCTAATAATGTAACTTTTTTACCTGCAGAAATTTCTTCATCTTCTGTATATGAATTATCTTCATAGCGATAAGGTAAATGATTAAAAACATCTTCTGAAGTCATAATATCAATTTTAGCTAAACTATTAAGTAAATTTGTAGAAGTAGTAAGTAATTTCATGTTTCACCTTTTTTTAAAAAACTCCCATTTTTATGGGAGTTTTATCTTATTCAACACCTATGATAAATGAATAAACTGGCTGATTACCAATTTTTACATCGAATTCAATATCAGGATATTTTGATTCTAAAATTTCAATTAGCTTATTTGTTTCTTCTTCACTAACATCTTCACCAACAATAATAGTTACAATAGAAGAATAATCATCAATCATTGACTCAATTGTTTTAATTGTAGTTTCAATTTTATTTGGATTAGAGCAAATAATCGTTTTGTTTGATATACCAATAAATTCGTCTTTTTTTACTTCCACTCCATCAAATGATGTATCTTTAATAGCAAAAGTAACTTGTCCAGATTTAACACCATCGATTGAAGAAGTCATTTCTTCAACATTTGCAGAAAAATCATCTTCAGGATTAAACATCATACAAGCAGTTAATCCTTGTGGAATTGTCTTTGTTGGAATAACTTTAACTTCTACTCCTTCAACAATATCACAAGCTTGTTCAGCCGCCATAATGATATTTGAGTTATTTGGTAAAATAAATATTTTCTTTGCATTAACTTGTTGAATAGCTTTGACAAAATCGTCTGTTGATGGATTCATTGTTTGACCACCTGTAACAATATAATCTGCTCTATATTCTTTAAATAAGTCTTCTAAGCCTTTACCACTAGCAACAGCAATAATACCATATTCTTTCTTTTCTTTTTTAGCAGGATCTTTACCATTATTAACTAATTCAGTATGTTGTTCTGACATATTCTCAACTTTAATTTTTACAAATTCACCGAATTGTTGAGCATAATTCAATAAATAACCAGGAATTAAAGTATGAACATGCACTTTTACGATATCTTCATCTCTTACTACAACAATTGAATTACCATGAGCTAATAAAGTTGAAGTGAATCTTTTTTCTAAAAACGGCTTTTTTCCACAATTTGATGGATCTTCAGGTATTCTAAGTAAAAATTCAGTACAATAACCAAATTCATCACTTTCAACATCCGCACCAGCCATACGACTATCATTTTCAGTAACGGTTGCCATATTTTTTTCTACAACATGACCTAATATTGCTTGTTGGAATCCTTCTAGAATTTTAACTAAACCGGTTCCTCCAGAATCAACAACACCAACTTCTTTTAAAACAGGTAATAAATCTGGGGTTCTTTTTAAAGAGGCTTTTGCTTCTTTAATTAATACTTCAAAACATTTTTCAATTGACCAATTTTCTTCAACATTTTCAGCAAGTAAATCACTAGCTTCTCTAATAACAGTTAAGATTGTTCCTTCAACCGGTCTCATAACTGCTTTATATGCAACTTCTTTACCTGAAACAAATGCATCCGCTAAATCAGTAGCAGTCATTACATCTTTACCTTCTAGAGAAATTGAAAACCCTCTAAAAATTTGCGATAAAATAACGCCTGAATTACCTCTTGCTCCCATCAATAAACCTTTTGAGAAAGCTTTTGAGATATCATAAACTGAAACATCATTTCTATTTTGAACTTCTTTTGCACCAGAAGATATTGTTAAATTCATATTAGTTCCTGTATCACCATCAGGTACAGGGAAGACATTTAATGCATCAACTTCAGGATAACAATTAAATAAATTGTTAGCACCTGAAATAATCATTTCCTTTAATGTTAAACCATTAATTATTTTCATAAGAGTAACCTTTCTTTATACTAGATATTTTTAATACCTTGAACATAAACATTGATTGCCTTAAATTTTATGTTAAATTTTTGCTCTAAATCATACTTAACTTTTTTTTGCACTTCAGAAACAACTTCTGTAATTCTTACACCAAAAGCAACTATTATAAACAAATCAATTTCATAAGTATTCGCTTTATTTTTCTTTGCAACAACACCTTGGTAAAAATTATCTTTTTTGAAGAAATTATCAATTTCATTAAATGAATTCTTTTTAGCCATACCAACAACACCATAACATTGAATGGTAGTATTAGCTGCAGCACTTGAAATTGCTTCTAATGATATATCAATATTTCCATATGAATTGGATTTATTAGAGTTCATCAAAAAAACCTCCTTAATGGTTGCATTGCTATTTTACCATAATAAACAAAAAATAAACATATAAAAGGTAATAAAAGTAAAAAAAAAGAGCCCGGCAACTTGCCGCTCTCTCCTTAAGGATACCATGGCCACCATGGTGCTTAACTTCTGTGTTCGGGATGGGTACAGGTGTGTCCACCACGTCATCATCACCAGACTCTTTTTTCCGATTGTTCTCTGAAAACTAGATAATATATTTTCTTTCTCAAATTTTCCTTATTCTTAGTTACATTTCTTAAGTCCTCGATCTATTAGTATCACTTGACTAAACATATCACTATGCGTACA
>ERZ1106952.147-NODE-147-length-47895-cov-27.388190_pt1 | contig 47895 bp, 36 predicted proteins | sample MGYA00403677_ERZ1106952 | MGnify/ENA primary metagenome ERZ1106952 (study PRJEB35170, sample SAMEA104062415) | human gut metagenome | biome: human gut; feature: human-associated habitat; material: faeces | place: Denmark | collected 2012-05-14 ...
AAGTAAGTCAAACCATAAAGAGCGAGATTGGTCGAACAGTCGCTGATGCGAAAGCTCACGCGCTCGAACAGGTGGACGAAACACTGTCGGAGATAAAGAAACAACTTAAATCCACGGCGAAAGAAATCGAACGCGAGCGCGAGGATATGCGGATAGAGAGAGGTTTCCGCAAGTTCATGTTTTGGGCAACGCCCGTACTTTTATTTGTGCAGACGATCACTTTGATATTTCTGCTATTGAACTGACAACTGAATAACCGCTAAAAAGGAGAATAACTTATCGAATAAACAGAATGTCGGGGAAAATTGAAGAAGCTAAAACCACAGACGGAATATCAGATTCCGATATGAAGTCTTTGGCAAGAATTTTGCTCCCGATTCTACGGGAGTATCTTTCGTCGGACGAAGGTCGTAAGGACTATACCGAATGGAAGAAAAGACAACTGCATATAAAATTAAATAAGGAAGAAGAATCCCGTTAAAGAATATAGGGATAACCGTTGAAAAAGACGGATTAGAGGAAACCGCCGGGGGGGTGCGGTATAAAAATACATTTTATCTTATTCAATAAGGTTGTGCCGAACATTATAAACCATGAATAACGGCAAAAGGCGGAGTCCATTACAGACTCCGCCTTTATTTTTATATTGAGAACGATTTATAAGTGTTGATAGAAAAAAATAATCCGAACGTCTTGCGAATCACGAAGAGGTTCGAATTATTCCAATATGGCTGGGGTAGCTGGATTCGAACCAACGAATGACGGAGTCAGAGGAAGTATGGGAGTGGGAAAATCGGGCAATTTTTGCGCCTGAAAAATTGTCAAAAAAATGCCACTTTGGGCAGGAAAACAAGCAAAAACCTATTAAAAACCACTATTTTTTAAGGTTTTTTCTTCTTCCGAAAAATCGTCTTTGAAATTATCTACTTCCCAAAAACTTTCCAATTCGTCCTTAACGCAAAACCACGCAGAGGTTTTCTCCTGTGTAGTTTTTGTTTTATTAAATTAAAAATCTGCAATACTACTATTGACAAATTAGCGTAATTATGCTAATATAATAATGCAAATAAAAAACGAGGTAAAACAACTATGAGCCAAGCACGGAAAATGATACGACCGGTATCCGATTTACGGAATAATTTTGCCGACATCTCAAGGACGGTGCACGAAACGCAAAAGCCCGTATTCTTGACTAAGAACGGTTTCGGGGATATGGTTGTATTGAGCATGGAGGCATACGAAAATATGCGACTGGAAAGCGAGATTTACATTAAATTGCGCGACGCCGAACGTGAAGAAGAAAGCGGCGCAAAGCGATATACTTTGGCCGAAGCGAGGGAAAAGACTCGGCAGGCAATCGAAAATGTATAGAATCGAAATTTTGCAAAGCGCATCGGACAATATAGACGATATAGGGCGCTATATTGCAGCGGAACTAAAAAACAAGACTGCTGCGGAACGCTTAACGGAAAAGATTTATTCTGCTATCGAAACGCTTGCCGCATTCCCCTATGCGCATCCGGTACACCAAACGCCACAAAATGAAGAACCATTAAAACACGAATACCGTAAAATTTTAGTTGATAATTATTTTGTCTTTTATCACGTAGACGAAGCACAATCTCTTGTAATTGTAACAGCCGTTATTTATGCTCGCCGCCGATTGCCGGAACAAATAAGAAAAGTTGAACAATCTTAAAAATCCCCAAAATATATTTAACATAAAATTGTTTTTCGGATTAAAAACAATTTTATATCCGCAGGATTTGCAGCTTTTCTCTTTTCGGCAAGCGTTGCAGGCGGAATTCCCAGTTGCAGCCCACCGTCGACGGGGTATTCATGCGGGCATCGCTTCCAAGCAAAAGGATATCCTGAACCGGAATGACCGCGAGCTTTGCGCGGCTGTGCAGGGCAAGCCGCACGATCGCCGCCGCTGCCGCGCGCTTGTCGGGAAGTTCCGCCGAAAGCCCCTCCTCCCGCAATACGCCCTGCAGCTGCCGCAAAAAGCGTGAATACTCCTTCCCCCGCAGACTGCGCACATAGCCGAGCGTCGTATCGTTGTCGTGCGTCCCGGTATAGCAGACGCTGTTCTCAGGTATATATTTCGGAAGATACGTATTGCGCCTGTTTCCGTCAAAGGCAAACTGCAAAACTTTCATGCCCGGATAACCTGTATCGGCGAGCAGGCGGCGCACGCCCGCATCCAGCAATCCCAGGTCTTCGGCTATGACGGGCAGCCGCCCCAGCGCTTCTTCCGCCGCGCGGAACAACTCCGCCTTCGGGCCGCGGCACCATCTGCCCCTTTCCGCCGTTTCAGCGCCTGCCTCGATCTCGTAATAGCGGTCAAATCCACGGAAATGATCGACGCGAATCACGTCGTAATAGCTAAACGCCTGCCGCAGACGGCCGATCCACCAGGCGTATTTTTCCCTGCGGTGCGCGCTCCAACGGTATACGGGATTCCCCCACAGCTGTCCGGTCGCAGAAAAGCAATCGGGCGGAACTCCCGCGACCTTTTGCATACTGCGGTCGGGATTCAGCTTAAACAGCGAAGGATTCAGCCACACATCGACGCTGTCGTACGCAACGTACAGCGGAATATCCCCGATGATACGCACGCCGCGTTCGTTCGCGTATTGTTTGAGCGCTCGCCACTGTTTTTCAAACTGATACTGCACGAACTGCCAAAACAGATATTCCCTGCCATGTTCCTCTTTGAACTTTTGCAGGCTGCGTTTCTTTGCGAATTTATATTCTGCCGGCCAGCGGGAGAACGGCTCGCCTCCGAACTCTTCTTTCAGCGCCATAAACAGCGCGTACCCATCGAATGTTCCTTCCTGTACGAAGCTGTGGAACTGTTCCGCGCCCGTATCGAAGCGACTGAAAGCGAGCCGCAGCATTTCATACCTCGTTTGATACAACGAACTGTAATCGACGCGCGCCCCCCGAACCGCATAAGCAGAAAGTTCCTTCTTCGTAAGCAGCTTTTCCTTTGCTAAAGTATCCGGATCAATAAAATACGGATTCCCCGACCCGCTGAAAACAGATTGGTAAGGCGAGTCGCCGAACCCCGTCTGCACGAGGGGAAGTATCTGCCAATACCGAATACCTCCGCCCGCGAGCATATCGACAAACTTATAGGCGGACCTGCCCAATGTGCCGATACCGTACCTGCCGGGCAAAGAAGAGATGTGCAGCAGCACGCCCGCGGCGCGCTCTTTCATAAAATCTTCCATAACATTTCCCTTTTACAAAAAGGGCGGGAGCGCATTCCGTGCTCCCGCCCTTTCCGCTTTTACATTTCTTTAATCGACCAAATAGAAGTCGAGCACATATTCATCGCCCGAAAAGTCGATGACGATCTTATATGTTCCGCCCTTGTTGCAAACGATGTTGTTGCCGCTCGGCGAAGAGAAATTTCCGTTGGCGTCGCCCGAAGTCCCGAGGTACGCCCAGCCGACGTAATCGCCGTACTGATTCGTAACCGTCTTCCCGTAGATGGTAAATCCGAATTCACCGTCCTCAATGAACTCGTACTCGAGCTCGAAGCGGTTGCCGAACACGGGAAGGCGGTCGGTGCCGTCCCAGCCGACGTCGAACGCGGTGCCCTTGACGATGACTTCCCAATCGGGCGAATAGAAATCGACGACGGGCGTGCCGGCAGAATAATCGATGACGATCCTGTAAGTGCCCGGCACGGTGCAAACGATATTGTTGCCGCCGCCTTCCTGCTGTTCAAACAGGCTGTTCGCATCGCCGTTTTCGCCGATAAAGTTAAACCCGACGTAATCTCCGTATTGCGGGTCCATGCTTTCGCCGTACAGAGTAAAGCCAAATTCTCCCTCAGAGAGCTCCAAAATCATCTCCACGCGCCCGTTTTCCGAAGCAAAGCGATCGGAGTTATCCCATGTTCCGTCGTAAGCGGGGCCCTTAATGACCGCCTCGAATTCGGGCATAGTCTCCTGGTATCCGACGAAATCCACTTTCACTTCGCCGCCGTTGAAGTCGATGCGCATGATATAGAAGCCCGCGACCTCGCACACAAAGTTGTTTTCAAAGATGCCAAAGTTATCGTTGTACGCGCCGTCCGAGCCGATCATCGCGCCCGTGACGAGCATGCCGGGGTTAAAATAGCTGCCGACCTCGTCGTCGGGAACGCCGGGCTCATAATAGATAAAGCAGAACTGTTTTTCAGCGGTAAAATATGCGCGGAATTCGACGACGCCCTCCGCCATGCCGTCTGTACCCGTGGAATGGCGTTCGGAAATGATCCATGTGCTACCCTCGTCGGGTTGCGTTTTCATAAACACGTCGTACGCGACGGGGAGCTCCTGAACGATATCGCCGTTGCGCACCCAGGTGACGGTATCGCCGAGCGGCGTTGCGGCGTCAAGGTTCAATGTCAGCGTATAATTCCCCGAAACTTCGACGCGCGCGTTGTTTCCGTCGCCCGCGAGAGCAAAGTACGTTTCGCCGTCTTTGACCGGTTCGACGATGTCGGCAAAACCGTGCTGACCGCCGTAAGAGCTGTTCATGACGATCTGGAAGAGGTCGCCGCGCGCAAGGTCGAGCGTGATTTCATAGGTGTAATTGTCTATCTTTTCCAGCTTCTGCGCGTCCGTCAGGTTGTTGCCGAACTGCGAGCTCTTCAGCGGCTCGGTGATGCCGCTGCCCGAAACGTACCATATATCCGCGGGCGTATACCCCTCGGTGAACTTCGGGTCGTAAGTGACGACCAGGCTGTTCGTGTTCCTGTCGTACACGAAGCTGTATGTGCCGCTCTCCTTGGTGGTGATGTTGCCCTGCGTGAGGTCGAGATACTCCACGTCCGAATTTTTCTGATCGATCGTATCGGTGTTCAGACTGATACTGCCGAGCGTATTATGCCACTTGCCGTCGTCGCCGAGGTACTTGGTGAAGTTATAGAACATGAACGCGTCGCCCGCGACAAACTCGTGCGAATAGGTGTAGACGTCCTTCTCCTCGTCGTATGTCATGGTATATTCTTCAGAGGTATCGTGGTTCCAGCCCGTGATGTAGGCGCCCTTGACGTGGATCTCCAGCGGCGCGTCGCTCGGGGCGACGACGGGGTCGCCGTTGCGCACGAACGTTATGGTATCCTCCACGTTGAAGTTGTAGTTTTCCTTCTCCTCTTCGGTGTAGGAGCCGTGCGTCGTTTCGTACTGGTCGCTCCACGGGTGCGTGGTAAGCGTCAGCGTGTAGTTGCCCGCCTGCTCGACGACCACGTCCGCCTTCCTCGGGTTGGGGTCGAGGAAGTTCGCCTTCCCTTCGAAATACCCTTCGGCGGCGGCTTCGTCGAAATACCCGAACCCGCGCTGGTTTTCAAAATCGTCGTTGATGGCGAGCTGGAACGTATCCCCCAGATACAGGTCGAGCGTGATGGTGTATTCGTTGACGCCCGTCTTTTCCGCCTTGGTCAGCTTCTGCGCGGCGGCGTCGCCGATCTTATAATTGGTGCCGTACAGCAGGGAATTTTCGTCCGAACTGGTGCCGAGGATATAGAAGTCGCGCGTATCCTCTTCAAACGTATCGAGCGTGAAATAACCGTATACCGTAGTATTCTGGTTGATTGCGCTGTCAAAATCGAATTCGTGCAGCATATCGGGCGTAGCGTACCAGTCGTCGAAATTGTAGCCCTCTTTCGTCGGCGTCCATTCGGTCGCCTTGCCGCCAGCCTCCACCTCTTCCGTTTTCAGCGTGGCGTTATCCGCCGTGATGTCGACGTAGGTGACGGTGTACTTCGTTCCTTCCTCGCCGCCGCCCGAACACGCGACCGCACCGATGCACGCCAGAGCCAAAAGCGCCGCGAGCAGCGCTACCAGCCATTTTTTTGCCTTCATGATTTCCCTCCTTTTTTATCGCGCGGGGAGGGATGCTCCCCGCGCATTATTTGGTTTTACGCGCTTACGCGACCTTTACGACGGTGATTTTCATCGTCAGAGAGTTGAGCGTGAGCGTATAAGTGCCGTTTTGACTGAAACGAATGTTGGAAAGGCCTTCGGGATCGATGAACTCCAGCTTATCGTAATCGACGATACTGAAGTTGCGCAGGTAGGTATCCGTCTTTTCCCCGAGGTAATCCTCGCAGACCTGCATCTCCTTCTGCGCGCCGTCGAGCACGAGCGTGGCGGTATATTCGTGATCGCCCGTCTGCTCGAGATAAACGTTTTCGTCTCCGCCGTTCCAAGACAGGGGCTTGCCGTTGGCGGTGCCGCCCGTGCCTTTGATCCAGAATTGACGGGTATCGCGCTCCCCTTCCTTCGTTACGCCGTAAGATATTTCGCCGTCCTGCACCGTTCCGTCGGCGGCGTAGGTGCTCTCCTCGGGAATGCCTTCGTTCGCGCCGTTTGCGCCCGTTCCGACGAAGTGCCAGCCCATGAGCGTCTCGTTTTCGGCGAGGACAGGGTCAGTAAAGAGCGGATATCGGGCACCGTTTTTGAGATAAATCGTGTAATCCGTACCTTCCTCGGCGCTGCGGTAAGTAACGGTATATTTGTCCTCCTTTGCCCCCGCTTCGTATGCGCCGATATTGTCGACGGTAACGGCATACGTATACTCGTCTTCTCCCGCTGCCGTAATGGACAGCTGTATTTCATATTTCGCAGTTTCCGTAAACATGATCTCATAGCCGACGGGATTACGAACCGCATCGCTCCCTTCGGTAAGAGTTCCGCCCGTAACCTGAGCGTTGTAGTTATTGAACGGCAGTACGATCATCAAATCGCCTTGGTTCATGGAAGCAGTCAGGCTCCATTCGTAGCCCGCCGTATCCGTCTGCTCCATCACATATTCGGGAGCGATGTTTGCCCCCATCACATAGCCGTTAAAAGTACCGTAGATCGTCGGCGTAAAGAGCGCTTCGAGTTCGGGGGCGTCGGAAAGGCGTTCCCAGGTAATGGTTCCGATATTATCGTTGTTGACGTCCGTCTGCATCGTGAACTCGTATGTACCGCTGATCGCAACGCCAATGTCGTGCTTGTTGACCTCGGAAGCGAGGTAGTTGCCCTCGTCGGTGAAGTTGTCGCCCGGCTCTTCGAGCAGCCCGAAGCCCTTTTGGTGCTCCCAAGCGCGCTCATACACACCGCCCGGCTTTTCGTCGTAACGGAACACGCCGAACTGGAACACGTCTCCTTCGTATAGATCGACGGTGAGGGTAAAGGTGTTAAACTCCCCTTCGACCGGTTCAAAATCGTACTTATCGGAATTTAGCCTGCCGTCCTCGCCCCAGTTGTTGTTTTTGAGGTCTTCCCCTTGGAAGTTGCCCGCGATCATCCAGGTGCGGGTATCCTCCTCCGCCGTACTCCACATCGAATAGACGGGCGTATCCTGCGTGATTTCGGCGTCGAAATCGAACTCGAACGCATAGTTCGGGGTCGCGTACCAGCCGAGGAACTCCGCATCTGCCTTGTCCTCGGGCGTCCATTCGGTCGCCTTGCCGCCCGCTTCGACCTCCTCCGTTTTCAGAACGGTCGTCTGGTCGCCGTCATAAAAAGTGACGGTAAAGGTTTCGGGATCTTCCTCACCGCCGCCCGTGCAGGCGACGAGTCCGACGCATGTGAGCGCGAAAGCCGCAGACAGCGCCATGAGCAAAATGGTTTTTTTCATGATTTCCCTCCTTCGGAAAAATTTTTTATCTTAACTGCCGGAGCAGTCAAATACGTTTAAAGGCCCCAGATCTTTTCCGCGTATTCGCGGACGGAACGGTCGGACGAGAAATACGCCGCCGATACCGCATTGATAAATTGCTTGCGGACGAAGGATTGCGCTCCGTATTCGGCATTGATTTCCAGCAGCCTGTCCACATATTCGGGCAGGTCGCGCATGATAAAATAATGGTCGGGCTTGTGCCAGCTCGCGCCGACGGTGAGCGAATCGTACAGCTCCTTGAAATAGCCTCTGCCGCCGTCGCCGAAGGTGCCGTCCGTCAGCGTCTGCACGGCGCGGCGCATTTCGCCGTCCGCGGCGAGCCGCGCGTTCGGGTCGTAGCCATCCTCTTTCAGCCGCGCGATCTCTTCCACCTCCGCGCCGAAGATGTAATTGTTTTCCCTGCCCGCGCGCTCGACGATCTCGATATTCGCGCCGTCCATGGTGCCGCAGGTGACGGCGCCGTTCATCATGAATTTCATGTTGCCCGTGCCGCTCGCCTCCAAACCCGCCGTGGAAACCTGCAAGGATACGTCGCTGCCGGCGACGATCTTTTCCGCATAGCTTACATCATAATTGCAGACAAATACGATTTGCAGCTTATCGCGCACGTCGGGATCGCCGTCGATTTTTTTTGCGATTTCGTTGATGAATTTGATGATGCCCTTGGCGCGGAAATAGGACGGCGCACTCTTTGCCCCGAAGAGGAACACGCTCGGCCTGAAGTCGGGCAGTTCGCCGCGCTTCAATCTGAAATAGATCTCCAGAATCGCGAACGCCGTCATCAGCTGGCGCTTGTACTCGTGCAGGCGCTTGACCTGCGCGTAAACGATCGCATTCGGCAGAAGTTCGATGCCCTCTCTGCCGCGGATATAGGCGGCGAGCCTGCGCTTGTTTTCGCCTTTGACCGCCGCAAACCCGCCCAATACTTCCGCATCGGCGGCAAAATCGCGCATCTTTCCGATTTCGCTGAAATTATCGCGCCAGCCCTCGCCGATGTATTTATCGTACAGCCTGCAGAGTTCGGGGTCGCACAGCATCAGCCAGCGCCGCTGGGTGACGCCGTTCGTAACATTGACGAACTTTTCGGGCGTATAGCGGTACGCGGGCGCAAACAGCGAATTTTTTAAAATTTCCGTATGGATGGCGGCGACGCCGTTTACCTTGCCCGCCATATATACCGCCGTATTGGCCATCGAAATATTTTTCCCCTGCACGATGCGCATCGCTGCGCAGTCCTCCTTGGGAACGCCGTCCTTTTTCATGTCGCGGTATTGCTTCGCCGCCAAACGGAGAAGAATATCGTAGATGTCCGGCAGAAGCTTTTCGATGTACTTTTTCGGCCAGCATTCGAGCGCTTCGGGCAGGATCGTGTGGTTGGTATAGTGAAATACCGACTGCGCGATGCCGACCGCCCGGCCGAAGGGCACAAAATACTCCTCCGTGAGGATGCGCAGAAACTCTGCCACAGCGAGCACGGGGTGCGTATCGTTGAGCTGGATCGCATACAATTCGCCGAAGCGGGAAAAATCTTTCCCGTGCCGCTTTACATACCCTTCGACAAGTTCGCCGACGGCGGACGCGGAGAGAAAATATTCCTGCCGCAGGCGCAAAAGTTTGCCTTCCTCCGTATCGTCGGCAGGGTACAGATATTCGCTGATTTTTGCGGCGCTTTCCGAACCCTCTGCCTGGTACAGCCGCAGTGCGTTGACGCGGTTTTTGCCGATGATCGGCATATCGTAGGGAACGGACAGCACTGCCCCGTCCGCAAAGCGGATCGTCCGCGCTTCGCTCTCCCTGCGAATGCTCCACGGGTCGCCGAAAGACTGCCAGTCGTCGGGCAATTCCTCCTGAAACCCGTCCTCGAATTTTTGTTTGAACAGACCGTATCTGTAGCGAATACCCCTGCCGTATACGGGCAGATCGCACGCGGCGGCCGAATCCATGTAGCACGCGGCGAGGCGACCGAGCCCGCCGTTGCCGAGCGCGGCATCCTCGATTTCTTCAAATGCGGAGATATCCACTCCCTTTTCCGCGAGGAGCCCGCGCACGTCTTCGAGAACGCCCAGCTCCATCAGATTGTTGTAAAACATGCGGCCGATGAGAAACTCGATGGAGAGATAGTACGCCGATTTTTTATCGGCGGCGGGCGGCGTGAATGAAATTTCGCGCATCGCCGCGGCGGAAATTTCGTTGTACAGCTCAATGATCGTTTTACCCTCCGCCGAAACAGTACGGATATTTTCCAGAATTTTGTTTTGCAATGTTGCTTTCTCCTTTTACTCTTTGACTGCGCCCGACGCCGCGCCGGAAACGAGGAACTTCGACAGCGCGAAGTACAGGATGACGATCGGGATCGCCACAAAGACGGAGCCCGCCGCAAACAGGGAGAACATATCCTCCGGCATTTCGTTCAGACCGATCGCGATGGTATAGTTATCCTTGTTCCCGCCGAGCAGCATCTGCGGCAGAATGAAGTCGCTCCACGGGAAGGTGAAGGACGTCAGCGCCGTGTAGACGAGGATCGGCTTGGAAAGGGGCAGCGTCATTTTGACGAAGACCTGAAAATTGGACGCACCGTCGATGCGCGCGGCATCATAGATGCTGTTGGGAATAGTATCGAAAAACCCCTTCTGCGTCAGATACCCGATGGGCGCGCTGCACGAATAGAGAATGATCAGCCCGTTCAGGTTGTTGAAGAGGTGCAGCTGCGTCATGATGACAAAGAGCGCCGTCATGTTCATAAAGTTGGGGAAGATGCCGAACAAGAGGGTCATTTTCATCATCGTCTTGCGGCTTTTGAAGCGGAAACGCGACATCGTATACGCCGTAAGGATGACGAGAATTGTGGAAAAGATACAGCTTAAGATTGCCACATAAAAGGTGTTGCCCAGCCAGACAGTGTAGTTGCTGTTCGTCGTGTGCAGCGTGAACAGATCTCTCCAGGTATTGAAACTGAATTCCTTGGGGAAAAAGCCCACATAATCGTAGATCGAGCCCGTTGAACTGAAGGACGAGGTAACTAGCCATATACACGGGAAAAAGAAAACAAAAGCAATAATAACCAACAGCAAATATGACCAACAAGAATCGAGAAATCGCCTCGCGCGGATGCTTCCGCTCAATTTTGCACTCATCTGTACGTATCCTCCCTTTTGTAAGACGGCGAAAAGATGTAAGCAATCAGCGAGAAAGTGCCCGTAATCAGGAAAATGAGGATGCTGACTGACGACGCAATGCCGTAATATTTATTGCCTCCGCCGAGGGCAAGGTTATACAGCCAGTTGATGAGAAGATCGGTGCTGTTCGCCAAGAAATACTGTTCTCCGTTTGTGTCGCCGCCGCGCAGGAAGAAAGAGATGCCGAAATTGTTGAAATTGCCTATAAATTGGGTGATAATGATCGGCATCGTTGCAAAGAGTACAAACGGAAGCGTGAGAGCAAAAAACTGCTTCATCGCACTCGCGCCGTCGATCTCCGCCGCTTCGTACATGTCCTTGTTCATGTTCGAGAGAACGCTCGTAGACAGGAGCATGGAGGAAGGGATGGTGACCCAGGTATTGACAAGCAGGCAGACAAACCGCGCCCATCCGACTGAACTGGGACTAAGAAAATCAATCCGCGCGCTTTCGCTCCAAAGCTTTACGATCAGCCAATTGATTGGCCCCTGTCCGCTAAACATATAGCGGAATCCGATCATCGTGATGAAACCGGGAACCGCATAGGCAAGGATGGGGAACGCTCTCCACAGTTTTTTGCCTTTAACGCACTGCTTATTGATGAGCAACGCGAGGCACAGTCCGCCGAAATAGCTCAAAAATGTCGATAAAATTGCCCAAACAATATTCCATCCGAAGATTTTAACAATCGTATTAAAATAATCAAAATCTGTAAAAATCGTAACAAAATTGCCAAAACCGATCCAATCGACGAGTACCGGCGGAGCCACTTTTCCGCTGTAATTGGTAAACGCTATCAGTACCGTAAAGATAATAGGCAAAACATTGAAAATGATGACGCCGACAACAGGCAACGCGAGCGTTACCATATAAAATTTTTCATCGAGGAGCGATTGCAGCGACTGTTTGAAGTTGTTTGCCGGGCGCCCCGCCGACAAGCGCTTTGCGATGTTATTTGCATCTTTCACATTCTCATAATACAGGAAAACCGTGAAAGCAACCACAAATATTGAAGCTACGCCCCGTATGAGCATGGTAATGGAGTTATCCCCTTCAATCCCCATAACAGGATCGCCCTGAATCGTGCCGAGTGTAAAAAGTCCGATAAAATCTTCTACCCCCATTAAGGCAAAATACAAGATCAACACAATCTCCGCCAAAATGAGAAGAATCCCCTTTCCGTACTGTTTATTTTTAATTTGACCTGCGCCCATAAATATCATGGAAAGTTTTGCCGAATGCTCACAGGTTTTAAGAAAATGATTCAGCTTGACAAAGGGTGACGACAATTTGTCCGGCAATGTTTCTGTACTCATGTTTTCCCCTCCGAAAATCAGCCGATTTCCATCGCCCTTTTGATATCCGATACCGTATCGGTAAGTAATTTTTTCAAGGATTCATCTGTCTTATAAGCGCTCGGCTGACCTTTCCCCGTTATCGTTACGTCATTGGCAACTAAAGCGAACATTGAACCGACCGACGGCCAAATAAAGGTCAGCGCCCGCACGGACGGCATCATCGTCACGCGCCCCGCTTCGACGCGGGTGTAGACCATTTCACTGTAGGCGTTGGTATCATCCGCCTCCGCCGCATCCTTCCGTGCAGGCACGACGCCAAGCATGGACGCGCGTTTGACGACCTGTTCGTATTTTGACGCGAAATCGACGAACAGCAGGCTCGCTTTGGGCGCCTTCGTGTAAGAGCTGATCGCATAGCCGTTTACCCCGCCCATCGTGGTCATCTCGAAAGTGGCGGAATCCGCATCGTCCAAATCGCCCGATTCGGGAAGGGCGGGAACATCTGCGACTTTCAAATTTTCGCGCGCCTTGTTCATTGCGGCGCTCTCGGAAATCCCTTCCGTGCGCTCGTACTCGTCGGCGAGCGCGTTCAGGAATTTGACGTACACGTCGGGCGTGGTGATGGTGGCGAGGTATTTGCCGCTGGCAAGCGCATTATATGCCTGCACGGTATAGGCGTCGCTTGCAGCATCGCTGTCCATGACGGACGCAAGATCCTGCATGACGCGCAGCCCCTTGTACGCTTCGCCGTTCGCAAACCCTATATCATCCGTTGTATCCCCGAAAATATAAGCGCCGTATGAAAAAAGAAAACCACTGTTGAAATATTCGTTATTCAGCGAATGCACGTAACCATAGACGGGATTATCATTGGTGGAAGTTGCACGGACTTCCTTGCTGTATTCGTACAGGGAAGCGTACGATTCGAGCACGTCGGGCGTGCCGTTCCCGTCCGTATCCGGCTGGTCGGCAAACTTATCCGCCCGGTAGAACAGCACGAGCGTCTGCACGTTGATGGGTACACCGAACTGCAAATCCATATCGTAGCGGTTCATGGAAAAAGTATCGGAAACGCTTTCGTCCAGCTTCCCCTCGCCGTAGGTATCCAGTTTTTCGGTCGGCAGCGGCAGAACGTGCCCGTTCTCCGCATAGCGCATGATGACGTCGTTGGCGTTGTACAGCACGTCCGGGCCGTAACCGAGCGGGCCGTTCGTTTCGAGATCGGTGTACTGGCTCATGTTCGCATCCTCCGCCTTGATGCCGTATTCGGCATACTCTGCGTTAAACGCTGCGATCAGCTCGTCGAAATATCCCTCTTCAACGGCTGTGTCATTGTCAAGAATCTTCAGCGTAACGTTCTGCTCCGGCTCGCCCTCGAATTTTGCCATCAGCTCTTCGTACGAAACCGAAGAACTCGTTCCGCCTCCCCTGCACGCAGAAAAGAGCGTTAAACACAGCGCCGCTGCGGCCAAAACCGCGATTGCCTTTTTCATAGTGTTCCTCCTTTAATAAGATCGATTATCATAAAATCATACGATTTTATTTCCCGTTGTTTGCCGCCGAGCACACGGCGGATAACGCTGCCCGTATTATTGACAGCCAACAGCAGATCCCCGCGCCTGACCAGCAGCAGCCCGCCCTGCGCCGCGTAGTTGATCTCCTCCGAAACGATTTTTTTCCGCACGCCGATCAGCCTCTTGACCGCGGCAAACACCGTTTTGTTCCAATGCGATTCGTCCCAATCGAATGTGCGGCGGCAGTCGGGGTCATACCCGCCTTCCATCCCGATCTCCGTGCCGTAATAGATGCAAGGCATTCCTACCGAAAAGAACAGGATCGCCAGCGCGCAGAGAAGGCTGCGCACGTCTTTCCCGCTCTTTTTCGCGAGAGTCAAAAAACGCTCGGTGTCATGGCTGTCCAATAAATTGAGCATCATGCGGTTGACCTGGTCGGTGTTGCGCATGAGGATATGCGAAAGCCTGTCCGCCATTGCCTGCGCGTCGAATACGTCATACACGAGATAATCGAGGCAGGCTTTGGTGAGGGAATAATTCATGATCCCGTCGTATTCGTCGCCGCGAAGCCAGGCGTACGCATCGTGCCAGTTTTCCGCGATGAGAATGACATCCGCCTTCGTACGCTTGATCTCTGCCCGGAACCGCCGCCAGAACACGTCGGAAACTTCGTCCGCCACGTCCAGACGCCAGCCATCGATCCCGTATTCTTCGATCCAATATTTCCCGACGGAGATGAGATATTCCTGCGCCGCGGGCGTATTCGTGTTAATTTTGGGCATATAGGTACAACCCGCAAAATGTTCGTAATTCCCCTTTTCCGGGTCAGGTTTATCGCCGCGGATGAAAAACCAGTCGTAATACTTCGATTCCCTGCCCTTTTCGACCACATCGCGGAAAATCGGGTTCTGTTCGCTGCAATGGTTGAAAACGGCGTCGAGGATAATGCGCATCCCGCGCGCGTGCGCCTCGGAAGAAAGGCGGCGGAAAGCCTCGTCGCCGCCAAACATGGGATCGACGCGGAAATAGTTGCGGATGTCGTATTTGTGGTTGGAACAAGACTCGAAAATGGGAGTGAGATACAGCGTATTGACGCCCAGTTCCTGCAAATAGTCGAGCTTTTGCCGTATTCCGTCGAGGTCGCCCCCCGCAAAGCTTTTCGGGTTCGGAATGTCTCCCCATTTCAGATTGACGTATTCCTTTTTGTCCTGTGTATCCCCTACAAAGAAACGCTCGACAAATATCTGATAGACGATCGCCTGGCGCACCCAAGATACCTCGCGGTGCACGTCGCCCGGGTTGATATACGGGCATTGGAAAAAGTTGAAATAACCCAGTTTAAAGTTATATTCTTCCGTTACACCGTTTTCCGAAAAATAGAAATCCCCCTCCTCCGTATGCAGAAGAAAAATATACGCGAGACGGGTATCCGAAAGCGCCATCTTGATGCAAAAATAGTCGAAAAGGTCATCCGAGCAAAGCAAGTACATCGGGCTTCTTTCCCTCTTTTCCGTCCATTCGTATTTCATCGAATAGATGATGTCCGCAGAGCGGACTTCTCCCTTTGCCGCGCGCAGGCGAATGATCAGCTCGTTGTCTGATACGGGAAAGCTGTAATTGGATTTGATTGCATGATAGACCGCTTGCTTGTTCATCGTCTTTTCCTCTTAATTGCATATCTGCCGTCGCAGACGGCAGATACGGCCATGGCCGTATCTTTTTCGTTATGATACTTAACTGTTTAAGTTAAGCTGTTAAGTATATTCTATCACAAAAAAACCATTTGTCAATACCTTTTTCAAAAATTTTTTGAAAAATTTTTCAGACGCCGGGAAAGCGATAAATAAATCGTCATTTTTCATTTTGACATTTTCACATAATGTTGGTATAATATAGAAAAACAATGGCAAGGGAAAGCCTATGACGAAAAAAGCCACCATCCGGGATGTCGCACGGGAGGCGGGTGTGTCTGTTGCCACCGTTTCGTACGTCCTGAATAACAGACCCAATCAAAAAATTTCCGACGATACAAAGAAAAAAGTACTGCAAATAGCAAACCTTTTGCAGTACTCCCCCTCTTTTGCCGCAAAGCAGCTCACCACCGGCAAGAGCAATATCATCGGCATTCAGATCGGGCGTTATGCTTTGCGCAATACCGATCATTATGATTTGATCAATGTTTTGATCGAACTGTTGCTGCAAAAGGGATACAGCACGATCTTTTTACCGCCGATCAAGGGCGATATGCTGGAACCGCAGCCGAATATCGACGGTATTATCTGCCTGGATCTTTCGCAACGAGAATTCGAACTTTTAAGCAACAACTATCTTGTTCCCATCGTTTGCTCGGATATGATCGTGAATCACTATCTGTTCTTCCAGATCTACAGTGATTTTTCCGCTCTTCCCGAAAAGCTTGCCGATTTCCCGAATTATACTGTCCTCTCGGCGAGGCCGCACAATGAAAATTATGCAGACTTTCTCGCGGAATCGCTGAAAGGGCACATCTGCTTTTGCGATAACGCGCAAATGCTGTTCGGCCATATCCGGCAGACGCCGCCTCCCTACGTCACGTTGGGCGAATACCTGTCGCTTTGTGCGCTTCTCTCCGTACCGAAAAAAAATGTACTGCCCGTTCTTTCCGCAGCTTCGTACGATTTTCCCGTAACGCCGTTTTACCGCATCGATCTCGCGCCGAAGGCTTCAAAGCTCATCGATGCCATGTTCGACGCGATGGCGCGCAACCCCGTCGACCACGATGTGCGCGTATCGATTTAACTTTGGCAACATTCCGCTTTTATCCAAGTCACGTTTTGAAAAGGAACCGACGGCAAACACGTCGGTTCCTTTTACTTTTCTAATTTAACTCTATCATTATGATTACGCGCAAAGGGTAATATTGCAACACTATACACTTCAAAATATCTTTTTTCTCAAAAACATACTCCTAGTAGTTAAAGCAAAGAAAAGCGGCTGCACATATCACATGAAACAGCCGCTCGCTCTTTTGTATTGTTATATTCATAAATACTTTTTAAGATGATTCGGTATAATTCCGTTGCTATTTTAACTTTTGCCGCCTTTCCCAATTCTTGCGTTTTTTAAAAAATCGAGCATAAGCGACTCTCCGTTTATAGCTAAATTGTTTCCTAATAATTTTGCTTGTGCTATTGCCATATTGATTATCTGTATTACCTGTCTTTTTGTATAATAATAGACATTGATCGCTTTTTGCCCGCTTTTACACTCAAAAATAATATATGGCATGGGAGTAAAAATTTGGCTTGCTTCTCCTCCCAAAGAGTTTTTGGCGCTGATCGTAATGAAAATATTTTCTATTTCTGTATATGATATATGCGTTTCATATTGCGTCTTATAAGATTTACTGCCCCATTGTTCTGGCACAAATATTTCGTTTGCCAAAAAAATAATTCGATTGCGTGCCATGCGGATAAAAGTATAAATACAAAAAGCACCGCCCCAGATTGCGGCAACCAATCCTATCCAACTTTTCAGATCTGATAAGCCTTGCCGCAAAAGATATATTAGCGCATAAATACATGCCGCAAGCATACCTAACAATATCAATAAACAAATATATATTAAAATAGATCTTTGTAAAAATACTCTCTTTTTCATTGCTTTCTTCCATTTAAATAATATTATTCAACTTCACTACGCTATTATTATACAATACATCTTCTGTGATGTCAATATCTCCCTTTCCGCACTCTCTTGTAAAAATATTTAAGAAAGAAAAGCGGCAACACATTTCTGTGTAGCCGCTTTTCTTTACTAAGATATTACACCTTTTAAATCATTTTTAATACTCTACCTATGGTCATTGATCTAAAACTACTGAAATATCAGGACAAAACTTTTGAATATATTCCTTTAATATACTTCTATTTCTTTTCGAAGCTTTTATCATCCAAGGTGGACTATCCTTTTTATTTCCACCTCCATAACCAATTTTTTGATTCTCATCGGTGAAGATAATAATCCATTTTACAGAAATACTCTTCAAAGTTGAACGCAAAGTCGGTAATGCTTCAACTGAAATTTTTTTTATTTCAGACCAAGACACGAAAGAAATTATACCAGATACTGATTTGAAAGTCAATCCTGTTTCATCAAGAATTGCCGATTGATAATTTGCCAATACTCCAATCAAGCCAATCACCACAAATAAACTAACACAAAAAATAATAGCAATATTTAATAGTTTATTTTCTAAAGGATTTTGAAACAAGATAATCATAGCAATAATAGCAATAATAGAGATTAAGGCACAACTTATCGTAATATAATTCAATCCTATCGATAGTTTTTTTTTCATTTTAATACCATCCCGATAATCCACTTGATATAAGTGAAGAAAAAATACCAAAACGTAACCAAGAGCTTGCATTATATAATAGTCTACATATTTCTAATTTAGTTGTATTTTTAAACGCATTAGCATATCTGCCTTTTAGTGCTTTAGAACCCATATTTAATTTATGTGCTTGCAATTTCTGTACATCTAATGATTTTGCTTTACGGCTTTGATTAAATATTTTAGAGGCTTTAATACTTGTGACCCTTTCACTTATTCCGCGACCAATAATATTTGCAAAACCGCCAATGAGAAAAGCTGTAGCCATAGTTTCGCCATTATATACAGAACCTGTTATTAGACCTCCAGCAACGGCTCCTAATCCACCCCAAGCAAAAGTCATTCCATAACTAAGAACTTTTCCAAAAGCACCCAGTTGAGCAAATTGTCCAACAGGTAAAGCAGAAATTACACCAGATACAAAACCACCCAATAAACTTAAACCAAAGCTTTTCCAATCCCAACTTTGCTGTGATATCAGTTGACTTGCGACATTAAATAAACCACTAACACTTGCACCGATAAAACCAGCAATTAATAAAGTTAGGAATATCGACTCTCCTGACTCATCTGCATAAGCAATCGGGTTATTATAACAATATGCAAACAAGTTCAGACCGTTGATATCGGTCGGCTGGATATAGCTTATATCGTCTGCATTGATGAACCTGCCAATGGAAGGGTCGTAATAGCGGCTGTTCAGGTAGTATAAGCCCGTTACGACATCTCTTTTTTATGTAACTAAATAGATTTATTTACATATGATGAGTATAACACACAATATATTTATAATCAAGATTTTATTAAAATTAAACGGGTTTCCCGTTTCAACTATAAGTAGAGCGAGATTGCAGCTTTTTATAAAAGTGAGTCTCACTCTTTATCCTGTTCATTTTTTTGCCATTTTTTCGCTTGTTTTACGTCACTTGCTTTTTCACCCATCATAAGTTTTATAAAATAAATTTTACCCCCCTGCTTTCAATGCTTTAAAACTTGCTTTTATCTAAATTACATGATTTTTTAATTCATTAGATTAAATTGTATAAATCATCTAATAATAAAAATAATCCGAACGTCTTGCGAATTACGAAGAAGTTCGAATTATTCCAAAGTGGCTGGGGTAGCTGGATTCGAACCAACGAATGACGGAGTCAGAGGAAGTAAAGGAGGGAGAAAATCTGGCAATTTTTACGCCTGAAAAATTGTCAAAAAACTGCCGTTTTGGGCAGGAAAACAGGCAAAAACCTATTAAAAACCGCTATTTTTTAAGGTCTTTCTTCTTCCGAAAAATCGTCTTTGAAAACACCTACTTCCCAAAAACTTCCCAATTCGTCTTTAATGAAAATCACGCAGAGAATCTTTCCTAGGCGTGATTTTCATTTTTCTTAAACAGCTTTCATCTCAAAAGTTCAAACTATCGGCATCAAGCAAAAAATCATAAATTCCGATATGGCGGATGCCATATCCGTCCGTCCACGGTTTCATCATCGTCTTTGTGATGACAACCCTCTTTGTAAAATCATTCCGAAGTTTCAAAAACGGCCGTATTTCCTGCTCGCGTTTTGCCTCGTCGTCCATTCGCAGCGCCGATTGGATATAATACTTTTCACCCGCACGGCTGGCATTGACTACGAAGTCGATTTCATATGCAACGCGCGCCTGTTTCCCTGAAACCGTCTCTGTTCCGCTCACGACCCCGACATCGACGCTGCAACCACGCACAATCAGTTCATTGTAGATAATATTTTCCATCAAGTGTGTTTCTTCAATCTGTCGGAAATTCAGCCTCGCATTGCACAGCCCCGGATCAATGCAGTAGTACTTGTTCGGATAGGAAAAATACTTTCGCCCCTTTACGTCATAGCGTCGCGCCACGGAAAACAAATACGAATCGAGCAAATATCCCAAATATGTCCCAATCGTTTCGCTGTCTATCCGCATCTTGCGCTCACTCTGGAATGTGGCGGCGATCTTGCTTGAATTGGTCAGCGAACCGACCGAAGAACACAGCTCGTCCGCAAGCATTCCGAGTGCTTCGGGATAAGCAATGTTGTTCCGCTCCACGATATCCTTGAAATAGGTTTCGGAAAACAGCCCAGACAGATATTCCCGCTTCTCCGCGTCGCTCTGCTTTGATAAAACCAGCGGCATTCCGCCGTATAGCATATAATCGGCAAGAGCTTCTTCCTTACTGCCGCCGACAAAGTCGTAATATTCCTTGAACGAGAGCGGCGCAATGTGCAGTTCATCTCCCCTACCGCGGAATTCAGTCGCCACGTCTTTGGACAGCATCTTTGAATTGCTGCCCGTGACGTAGATATCTGCATTTCCCTTTTCCAGCAAACCGTTCAACACGTCATAGAAGGTAATGTAAATTTCCGGATTGCTCTGTACCTTCTTCCTTCCGACGAATTGGATCTCGTCGAGAAAGACGTAATATCTCTTTCCCGCGTCCGGCATCCGCGATTCCAGATATTGCGAGAGAACCAGCGGATCGCGGTACTTTGCGTTCAGTGCATTATCGAGCGCGAGCGTGACAATGCAGTCGGCCGATATACCCGATAGTAGCAGATACTCTTTATAGAGATTGAATAACAAAAAGGACTTTCCGCACCGACGCACGCCCGTGATAACCTTGATGAACCCGTTATCCTTTTTAACAATCAGACGGTTCAAATAGGTTTCGCGCTTGATATACATAGCCACCTCAGTCGGAAGTTGTGTAAATTTAAGCATAACTTCCGATTGAAAGTATAGCAGATTCATTTTTAGAAGTCAAGAAAACAATCGGAATTTATGTCAATAATTACATAAATTCCGATTATATTTGTAATAAAATCTTAACTAAATATTCATTGGGAGATATTTTTCAGTTCTGCTTGATCAGCTTTTCCAGCTGTTCTTTCGACAGATACACTTTGCGGGCGCAAGCACCGGAAAAAGAACTGATGAACCCGTTATCTTCCATCCAGGCAATGATATGCCCCGCTTTCGGATACCCTACGGACAGCCGGCGCTGCAGCATGGAAATTGAAACCGTTCCGCACTCTACGGCATATTTCAGTCCTTCGAGATAGCAGGGTTCGGGTATTATAACGGCATCCAGATGAATATCCTTGATTTCGTCATCCGGCTCTGATTTCGTAACGCTTTCGTCAAAACGTATCGACAATTTTGTGATCCCCTTCGGCAAAACAAGGGTTATTCCCTGCCCGTTTTCCGACACCTCTTCCCCGCACCGCGGGCAAAACTTATCTTCTGCCCGCAACACGCCGCCGCAATTTTTACAAAACAAAATTTCCATTTTCCTTCTCCTCTTTAACAAGTGCAATCTATCTGAAACCGCTCCAGCAGATCGAGATTTTCACGGTCTTCATATTGATCGTGTTCATGCTCGCGCAGAAGCTCTATCGCCCCGTCTAACCCGTTAAACAGTTCAAAATCTACTATTACGGGCATATCTTCGGACAGTTTCGAATATCTCTTTATCCAATCCGCAAAGACGTCGAACGTAAGCGACCCTGCATCGATATATCCCTGCAATTCTTCCGCCAAAGTAAGAACACGGCAGCGAGTCGACTCTCCTCGGTTTCCTTTGTTCTTATCGGCAATGTGCCGCAGATATTCCACGCCCGCCATATCAAGCGTGTCCTTGATGTTCTTTCCCTCGTCGCAGGTGGCGAAGATCAGCCGCAACTGAAACTCGATGATCCACGAAGCAAGCTCGTTGATATCCGCCGCCCACAGCCATACGCCGGCACTGAAGAAGCAGGGGCCGTTGTTGTTCGTTTCGGTACTGAACGCATACACGGAAAATTCCCCGGGGTCTTCATCCCGGCAAAAGCTATCGTAATTGAACTCTTCGCTTTTTGCAATCCGTTCCTTCCAATAAGCAGCATAATTTTTCATACTTTTTCTCCTGCAAAGGCGGCTCTATGCCGCCTTTTTCTTTGTCTTTTTGCCCGTGCCGTTCAGGCTTACGAGCTTTAAAATCTCTTCCCTGCTCAATACATATTTTTTCATCAGTGCAGACACAAGCTTCTCCATTTTGGCGCGCATGTGCGAGAGAATATCCGCCGCCCGTTCGTCCAATGCCTGCATGATCTCTGCCGTCTTCTTCTCGACGGCTTCGGACGCGATTTCCATTCCCGGCCCGATAACGGTGCGACCGTCGGTCAGATACTCATACCCGTAGGCGCCGTGCCGCGTGAGCAGATCGCGCACCTTCTCCCTTGCCCTGTGCAGATCGGAAGACGAGCCCAGATAATTTTTCCCCAAATAAATCCGTTCGGCGACGTGCCCCGCAAGGAGTACCGCCACCGCGTTTTCTTCCGACTCCACGCTGACCGGTTCCCCGTCGTCGCAGATAAACTGCGTATGACCGCTCGTTCCGCCCTGCGCGAGAATACTTGCGCCGTATATGCAATCGGGGGTGAGTATAAGCGCAGCTAAAACATGCCCCGCTTCATGCACGGCAACGACACGGTTGTTCTTTTCGTTGTTTTTCTCTTCCTGACCGTGGAAGGCAAGTCGGTTCATCACCTTCCGCACGTCGTCCGGGCATATGCTACGCTTTTTCTTTTCCATTGCCGCGATGCCCGTCTCGTTGGCGATACATTCGAGTTCCGCGCCCGTGTACCCCGGAGTGATGCGCGCCAGATATCCGAAATCGAGCTCACTTTCTATTTTCAGCTTGCCGAAATACTGCGCAAGGATCTTCTTACGGTCTTTTTCGGAGGGCGGAACGACGGCAAGCTGACGGTCAAACCGCCCCGAACGCACGAGCGCGTCGCCAAGGCTGCGGATATCGTTGCAGGTAGCGACGACCAACACCCCGTCGTTCTCCGCGAGCTTGTCCAGCTCCTGCAAGAGGATCTTGCGGGTATTATCGTTGTCTTCCATGAAATAGTAGCGGCTGCCGCCGGCAAGTTTGTCAAGTTCGTCCAATAGCAGCACGGAGGGCGCGCTCGTTTTTGCCTGCTCGAACGCCGCCTGCAGCTTTTCCGCGGTATTTTCTTCGCAGCAGTCCGCCGCCCGAACCTCAATGAGCGCAATGCCATCGTCCGCAATGGCGCGCGCCATTACAGTTTTGCCCACGCCCGGTTCGCCGTACAATACCAACCCACGCGGAATCCGCACCCCCATCTCGCGGTACTTCCCGACGTTATGCAGAAACCTGCGCAGCTGCAGCAGTTCTTCCTTTTCCTTCTCGTACCCTGCTATGCTCTCAAAGCCTTTCATTTATTTCTCCTTTTATTGTTATGCGGCATCGTCCCAGTCGTAATTGCGCCAATTGAAAGGCTTGTCCTTTTGACGCCGACGAACACGAGGCTTGCGCTCCTCCTCATCTTCGTTATACCTCGCCTCAGGGTAAATATTGGCGCTGATTTCTTCCCAATACATCCCTTGTTCCTGCATGCTTTCGCAGCGGAAATACACTTCATCCGCAACGCGTTCTTTCCCCGCAAGGTATTCATCTTCGGTCACCTTCGTTACTTTCAAAATCGCATCCGGATGGTCGTGTTTCACGCGCGGAAAATAGCGCACGGCTCTCGCGGCCTCTTCTCCATTTTCCGCATTCACATAAAACACTCCGCGGTAATAATACCGTTTTCCAACGTGCCCGCACTTTGCTACCACTTCATAATATCTCTTCATTTTTTCATCTCCTGTATTTTTCTTGACCGGTCTTACTTATATATAGAGAGATTAAAAACGAAAATTAACGTTTTGGAAAAAATTTCGGCAGAAAAATTTTCACCTGCCTATGTAGGCGACCGAAAGATCGTCGCCACTTCCCCTTTTTGTCAATAACGGCAAAAATTCTTTTATTTCTTGACTAAATGCCGAAAACTTCTCACGGCAAAACTCTTTTCTTACCGTCTTGATAAAAGTAACAAAACTTTCTTCATCTCGAAAAGAGTTTTTAACCCCATCGGACGACAGCCAGCACCCTTTCACTGCTTTTGCCGGCAAACAAACCGTTTGCAAATTCGTAAAAGCATCCCTGTCACAAAGGGAGGTAGTTCCACCGAATTGCAATCGGCTATCCTTTTGCATCGGCTCAATACAGCCTTTTTCCGTAAAAACGCGAATATCTCCGTCGCCGATTTGTAAAAGACAAAGATTCTTCCCGTATCGGATTGCAGCCAAAAAAGTTGATCCATACGCCGTAAAATCATTTACAGCTTTTCTGTCCGGCACATTTGATACCAGAATTTTTTGCTCCGGTTCAGAAAACGGGCAGGATTTCAAATGCGCCGACACTTTCTCTCGCCAGGAAAAAATCAAACTTTTTCCGACTTGCGCAATCTCGTCCGGTAAAATCTCTTTTCGGAGGATTTTACGCCTTTCGCGCACAAACCGCAAAACAGTCTCCTTCCCTGTTTCCACCGCAAAACGTGCCCCTATTCCGCTTCTGAAATGTTTGCTACCTCCATGCCCGTCACAGACGATAGCCGCAGCATAGTCATACCCGTATAAAGCCAAACTTGTATCTTGACACTCTTTCCTTTCTTTGAGATGGGAAGAACCGATTTGAGTGAATGCAAAAGCTCTCATTTTTTTAGAATTCATCATAACCACTCAATAAATCTGCAGGAATACTTACCACGGGAGGCGTTATTCCAGAACCCGATGTTATACCCTGTACGGAACTCGATGCGCTCGTAACGATCTGCGAACTTGCAATGGATACAAATTTGATCACTTTTGCAAGGTCCTTTGCGTTATGTACTTCAATGACGCTCTCCTCGTTTCCGGTAAATTCCGCCAGCATTTTTTTATCGGCGTCATCGCCAATGGCAATTGCAGTTTTTAAGCCATACCTGAACCACCCGTTTTTCTGCAATTCTTTCAGTTTCATTTTGTAAGAATCTGTCGGTTGTCCGTCAGATATCAAAATAAATGCAGGGGCATAACTCTCCGACGCGCTCTTCATAAAGCCGCTCTCTTTTTTTAGCTTGCTGTTTAATTCCTGCAATGCGCAACCAAGATCTGTCGATCCCGCAGTGGAAATATTGTTCCAATGATATTCATCGACTTTTACCGGCTGCGCAGTAAGCCAGGTGGCCCCGGTCGAAAAAGAGAGTATGGCGATACACAATTCGGCATCGGCATTATCTTCAACCAATTTACACATTTCCGGGATTGATTCTCCCATGGCGTGATTAACCGAGCCGATTTTTTTCCCGCTCATACTGCCTGACTGATCGATGATAAAAAATACGATTGCTGTTCTTTTTTTAATACCTTCAATACTTTCAAAAGCGTTTTTCAACTTTATTTCTCCTTAAATGATAATTTGCATATTTTGATCTTGGATAGTCAGCTCAGCATTCCGCAACAATGGAATGACTTTTTCTTGTTTTTTCACTGTGCCGTTCGTATATTTCGCTACCCAGCGCATGTCATCCTTTATGCGGAGGCCCCAAAGCCCCGGATGCCTTTTACTCTCTATCACGACCCCGCAAACGCTGTCATCGTCTGTATAGGCAATATCCGAATATTTCAATACCGTACCCGGATATAAAACCTTGCATCTCTTTTTCCCTTGCAACAAAAATGGCTTTCTTATTTTTCGTTTACAATCCTCGCAGACAAATTCGTTTTTTCCATCATTCATGGGAGAGTAAAACTGTTCGCCGCCGCAAAGAGGACAAGTTACCAGTAACCCCTCCATTCCGTTAAAGCAATCGATCCACTCATTCTCGCGCACTCGATAACCTTCTTCAAATAATCCTTTTGTGAAAGCACGCTCAAACAATGCTCGCAAAGACTTTGGATAACAACTCCACAAACGGATAACATTATTGTCGATTCCCGCTACGGGACGGTTCGACGCGTCCGCCGGATCGTATACGAAAACAGGATGCTCCGCATAAAAGTAACGCATATATTTTGCCGTCAGGCAAGGGCACGCATGCACGGCTCGCCCCTCAAGCGGATGCGCCACAAAAAAAATCATAAACAGCACGATCGCTAGCGAATATAAATCGCTTTCCATCCCCGCATGCTTTTTCCGCAAAACGATTTCCGGGGCCATATAGCGATCTTTCCCCGCCATGCCCATCCATGTTCCGCACGGTGCAACGTTATCGTTATCACAAACGAGAATATCGCCCGTCGCTACATTTATAAAAAAGTTCCCGTTGTTGATATCCTGATAACTATACCCTTGGCTGTGCAACGCCTGAAACGCTTTACATATATTTTTCGCCGCCGAAATTTGCACTCGAACGCTTGCGAATCTCTTTTTTGCATTAAGAATAGACGAAAAATCGCTGTATCCCTTTGGACGAAGCGGCATAAGATATCCGAAAGAATTTTCAGTATATTCGCTGACAGCGATCGGCCATAAAAAATCTTTTGACGGCGCTCCGGCCGCCTGATTGTCGCACAAATTATTATAAAATTCTTTTTGATCGATATTTTTCAGGTATTCGCGCAAATACCATTTCAAGGCATAAGGTTTATTCCGATACAACACTTCATAAATCACCCCTTGCCCGCCGTTTCCGATTGTCCTGACTACGGTCGCCTTTTCTCCGCCTTTCAAAATAACTTCTGAACCTTTCTTAAAATTCTCCATAACTTCCTCACAAAATGTATTCCAAAACCCTGACCGCGCAATGCAGCGTTTGCAAATAGAGCTTGCAACTCATATTGCCAAATTGTAACACCAGATTTCCGTTATCCTCAGCAAATGAAACCAAACCGGTGATCGGCTTATGAAAGGAACCTTTGTCCGCAGAAAATATAACGCGCTTGTTTGTAATATACAGTTTGCCTTTTACATATTCCTGCACGTTATCGCGCACAGCCGCTCTTGCCCCGTCGCCCGTATGCAACCCTACTCCGCGAAATAAGCGAACGTAACAGCCGTGCCCACGGCTGCGATAGCCGATAACACGGAGCTTTTCGGTAATTTTGACTGCATAATCGCAATACAGGCATCTCTCTCCGATTTTTAATACAAGCCGCTGCACAGGTATCGCCGGAAACTTTCCGTTCATGATTGCATCGACAGCCACCTGTGTAAGCGCTGTATTAATTTGCGGCATAGGTGGATGCACCTGAACATCCGGCGGTCCAAATATTCGTTGTAAAAAGCTCATCTCATCCTCCCATGACCGTAAAATAATATATAGTACCCGTTTTATCTACGGAACTGACCAACCTTCCGCCTTGTACCAGCAATCGTTCTGCCACTGTTTGCGCTACTTCACGTTCTCCTTTACTACCGATATATTTGAAGAAAACCGTTCGGGTATCCCGCGGCAACACCGCCAGATAGCGGCACAGTCCGTCGTCGCCGAACACTTTTCCGCTCAAATAAAAGGGATTGTCTGCTGTTTGGGTGCATTGAAACCGTTCTTCAAACGTTACGGTTTTACGCATCGCATCATCAGTAATCAAGTAATAGAAATAACAGGGTTTATCGAAACATGAACCCGTCTGCGTGATGTCGTTCGTAACGTCTATGTGGTAGTTGTTTCCGTTCAAACAAACGACATTCCACATATGCCCCTCGCCCTCGCACATACCCGTGACGACGGTACAGTCAAACCCCTTTTTTCGAAGCAAATACGCATACGCAAGCGCGATGCCCTCGCAAACGCCCTTCCCAGAGAAAAACGGGCCAGCCGCCGAATGATTTTCCGTTTTTTTATGCCTCGCCTGTTCACTCTCATCATACCGAATATTTTTGACAAAATAATTGTGCACCTTCCGAAGATACAGTTCTCCGTTGAACGGAGAAAAGTGCTTATAAAGCGTATCGACTTGTCTTTCGAGACTTTCATTTTTTACCGCATCATACAGATATACGGGTGTGACGAAATGCCTATTCCCATACTCTGTCAAGCCGCACTTGAAAAAATTGACATAGTACAACTGCGGATTGTCCATTTTTATGGATTCCATAACCCGTTGCTGCAGCGGTGAAGAGAGTTTGATCTGCTTGCACCTATGCGAAAGTCCGTTCAAAATTTCATGATATTGTTTTCTTTCACAATCGGAAAGCCGATCATAATAATAACTCGACAACATAAAAATTACCGTCCTCTACCCTTAATATAGAGAACGGTAAAACATGATTTTAACACTTTATACAATTATATTTTTACCCTTTTGTTATTCTTCAAAACCAATCAGTTTGATATTTTGTTTCCCGATGAGCTGCGTGATCAGCAAGTAACACGGGTCACTCATTCCCCACAGGCCCGAAACTCGTTTTTCTTTCCCGTCAAACTTAACGCGCGAAACAAATTTTTCTGTAGGGGAAATATTTATATCATGCATCAAATCGTCGATTCTTTTGACAGCAGCAACGATTTCCTTTGTCTGTTTTTTATTTGAATCCAAAATGTTTTTATCTTTCTCGCGAAGACGACACAACGCAAGCGCAAGCTCCATGACATCGCGCACCGTTAACGTATTATCCTCGATCTCGTTCTTTGCTACAGCGTATTCCACATCTTCCCCAAAACAATCGTTCATATATTTCCATACGGTTTCTTCCAAAGCAGGAACAATTTCCGGTCTGATTGCCCTAAAATAAAGTATCCATTCCTCATTATACCAGCATACCGATGAGATATTTCTTATTTGTTTTATTTTTTGCTTAAAATCACCATTCCTCAAAACTTCCAACACGCACTCATTTAATATGTTCATAATTCCGTTATCGTGTGAAATACAACGGGAAGCGCTGATTAGATACTCTGTCTGAAGCCACTTTTCTGCTCTATCAATATATAAATCAAGCAACGGGTCGGACATATTTCTGATGGAAGCATCGTTTATACAATAGAACACACCTAAATTGCTCATAAAATTTAATACAGAAATATCAACCAATCTCTTTAACTTTTTATCATCCTCAACCTTTTCAAAAAGCCAAGAAGAGCTCGGATTTATCAAATAATCAAATAAATCGGAAAATGTTTGAGATTCAAAAAAACCAATAAGCGTATTCCATATTTCTTCCGAAAAATTAGTTTCTTCTGAAAAATTACTGAATTCTGTTATTTTTTTTAGCAAATTATGTCGGTAATTTAACGGATGCCCTTTGCACCCTTTGAACAAATTACTTTCATCATATCCATGTTTATTCTTGACTACTGATAGTCCGTATATGCCGCTATAAATCTCATCCAACCGCTTAGATAAATCATCAAGAAAAGTATGCAGCCAAGCGATATCTTCCTTCGATATTCTAATTTGACTGGTTTTATCATATACTGGGTAAACGACCTCATTGATTTTTTCCTCCTCACTGTCGCACCATTGACTCTGCACGGAAAATTTACCATCTTTTCCGGTCGCCTCAAGCAAATATGAATCCGGATCGCCAAACGAATAACTCAATCGCAAATCAACCTCTAACCTATCGATAAGTGGAAAACCTTTTCCGGAGAATTTTGCCATCTTATCCTGTTTATAATCCCCGAACTCTTCCCTTTTTAATGGGAGACGTATTACCGATTCCCCGGCAGGAAGGGTAATTTTTCCGTTGTCGATGGAAAGGTAAATTCGTTCTTCCATTGAGTTTTCGCTGATGTTTTGCACTTCGTCTTTTTTGATCAAACTCAGCATTTGAAATCTTCCGCCTTGAATCACTTCCAAGCTAAGTTCCGGCAAATACTCCTTCCAAATCACTTTCCCTTCGCGCAAACGCTGCGCTATTTTTTTACAACCGATACTAAGCTGTGGCAAAGCAAAAATACCGTTGACGGAGCAATTCAGTTCCGATAATACACATACATGCCCAGCCATGATCAATTCCCTATACTTATTGAGCACCCTCTTCAGCGCACGAGCCGCAATCTTTTCACTATACCCGATCTTTTTATATTCCCCGTTCGGCAAATTGAGCAAAACGTCTCCCTTTCCCCATAAAGGAGACAATATATCCCGCGTTTCCACAAGTGCTTTTTTTAATTTTCCCGGTATAAAAAATTTATTTTCTCGGGCGAATTCTTCAATGTACTCGTCAAGGACACCGTCTGTTCTAAAACTTGCAAACTTTTTGCTTTTTATACGCTTTTTCCGTATAAAAAGCCACTCCCCGTCCGCCTTATGCTCAATGATGATATGCGTTTCGCTCGGCTCCAACAAATTAAAATCATATACAGTCAATTCGCGAGACGATCCGCAAGGAAGTCCGCAGTTCTCGGCATAGGAATATGCCGCTGCAATACTGCGCGGAATGGCAACGATCTTTCCGCTAAACGCGCGCAGTTGACTTTTGATACTGTCTTTGAAATCGCTCAGGGTATCCGGCACAAGGCATATCGACTTTTCAAATTCATCAATTCCGTATAGGCTCTTTGTATCCGCAATCGATTTTTGAATAAAGGTCTCCCCGTCCGAGCTTTGATTCAGATCGCTCGCCGCGCTGTACATTTTAATTAACTCGGGGGTATAAGTAAATGATTTTTCTGCCCGCGGATATATTTTTTCCCGCCCCTGCTCCGTTTTATATGCGACATACTTGACCATTGGCTCAACATCGTCGCTGTCAAGGTCAAAAAACTGTGCAGTCGAAAGATCGAATACAACTTTTTTTCTCCGTATGCCTGTCTCTCCTTGTGCTCTGTTCACTTCCTTTTCCTTCGGTAAACTTAAAAATTCTGCAAACCGATCCTCGCATTGCTGCATATAAGAATACACCTCCACTACCGGCATCACCTCGGGGTGCTCTTGTTCATTGAGAACTGATCCCTCAGTCGAAACATTGGACGAATCGTCCATTTCGCTCTTTGGTGCGACATCTGTCGGTACTACCCCTTCTTTTCCCTCTCTCGTTCGGCCGCTTTCCGCATCCTCCTGCACGATCCCTTTTTTCTCTTCGAGCAAATCGTTCTTTTTTTTAACAATTTTCGGCGACGTTTTGGCAAGCATAAATTCATAATACAAATCAAGGCTGCCGTCTGAATTAACATTTTGTATGCTTTCTGGCGTGAGAAAATTATATAGCTTGTACTCTCTATGTTTTTCCCCGTATAGTTTTTTCAGTTCTTTTATCTCTGCACCATTCAAACCTTTTATTTGTTCAATCCATTTCCAAAAATCAGCCTTCAGTGACATCCCTTACACTCCTTTGTTCATTCGCAGCTTTTTTCTTTCGCCGCACACCATGCTGTCAAATCGTTAAAATATATATCTGTATCCAATTCAAAAGGTTGCCCTTTTGCCCCGTCCGCAAACAGACAATCGATTTTGATCAATGTTCCGCTTCTATAAAACGTATATTCGCGCAATAGATCGTTCGTTTCGGATACAACTGCTATTTTGTCCAAGTCCGTTTCGATGTCGTCGGAGACATCTCCTGTCTGAAAGGACAATATGCCGTTTTTATCAGAAATCGCTCCGGCTCGGTCGAACAATTTTGCATTTTTGCATTGCAAACATGCTCCGATCATCAACCAATACATCAACTTTGTAAAACGTCGACGCACCTTATCAAACTGCTCCTTGATATCCTCTTCCACCCGCGTAAGCATAACGGTAGCATCCCATATGATCTTATAGTTCAAATCGCACATAAGTTTATTGTTTTGCATAGCTTGCTTCTCTGCCTTTACTTCACCGAGCTCCTCCATCTTTAACCGCGAAAAGGCCGCAAGCATTTTTTTCATATCATCAAGCCATTCTTGCTCACAAAAGCTCCTTTCATTGCAATCGAAGCATTTTGTTTTGCTGAATCTGGAGGCAACAATCTGCGCCAAATTTTTATATAGATACATTAAAGCGCGATTTTCCTTTGTATCGACGGAAAAAACCGTTTTTGTTGTCAATATTTTATTTTCCGGCGCAATTTTTTCTGCTATGTTCCGCCCCGAACGAGTAGACATCCACCGCATGGTCTTTGACGTGAACCCCGCTACGCGGGAAGCCTGCTGTTTTACCTCAACTTTTTTGATTTGCCGACTTGGATTTCGGAGAATATTTTTGATAGCGTTGTTTGCATACTTTGCAATGCGGATAAACTCATCATACACCGCAAGCGTACACCCCTTACCGATCTCCTCCTCGGAAAGGCACCTCTCTCTGTTTTTTTGCGTTTTCTCAAATCCGTTGGAAAGTGCAAGCAAAAATTCAGAATACAACATCACTTCGCAGGCTCCTGTTGAAAGAACACGATGCCCCTCTGTCGCAAGGTTGACAAAATGGTTGATGCACTGCATAATCTCATATTCCCTTTTTTGCAAAGGAGTCATCTCTTCCGTTCTGTCATGAAAGAGTTTATCTCTTGACAAGCTGTCCTTGTTTATCATTTTTTAACACTCTCGCTGTTCGACGAATCTTTATTCATAAATTCCGCACTGCTCCACTGGAACAACTCGTTGGTCATTTCACGAGCTCTAGCATAATCCCCGACAAGCTCCGACGCATGCGTATTGATCAATTTTTCGATTTCCTGAAGCGCGGCTTCGTTTCTCCCCTTGACCTCCAGCCCGCGCATCTTGGGCATGATTTTAAATGCAACGGCATCGTTGAAGGCTCTCTTCATGGCATCATCCAAATCGCTATGTTCTTTGCCCGATCCTGCCGCTACGACCTCCGGATAGTTGCGTACATATGCCTCGATTCCTTGCCATACGCGATGGCCAAGATTTCTACCCATTTTTGACATATGTACATTGATGTTTTCAACTGCCTTTCTAAATTCTACGATTTGTTTCTCAAACCACTCCTCATTATCCCGTCTGGGTTTATACCAACTATTCCACACCTCCTTACTTAACAGGCGCTCCCTCGGCAATATCTTCTCATTTTCGTTTCGGCTGCGAAGCTGTGTGGGACGAGGGAAGGTTATCAACGTACTGCGATCGATAACCTTATCCGATAATCCCTTCGTCGTTTCGTCTTCGTTCATGGTGCCTGTCCACAGAATATTTCCACCGATTTCAACCTGCTCCGGGGCTTGTCCGCTCCCCAAAAGAATATCATACTGCGCATCGCCCGAACCTCGGCTTGTTTCAAGTTTACTGAGCATATCGGCAAAATACTGTTCGGGATGCGCGAGATTCAACTCATCTAAAAGAACCATCAACATCTGCCCTTTATGCCTTTCGTTCCTGCTCATTTGCCAGATTGCGCGCAACAAATCAGTCGCCTCAAAACGCTTCTCAATCGAATTATAATATCCGAACAATGAGGCGGGGCTATCCCAATCGGGTTTTACAGGGATGGAAACAAATTGCATACCGCCATACAGAGCATAGTTTTTAGGCAATTCTGACTTACCGGTTCCGCTTATACCTGCAAGCACAACGAGCGGCGACATCCCGTGCACTTTATGTGCGGTGTGGAAAGCATACAACTGACGACTCGTAAAATATAACCCGCTCCGTTCTGATTTCTCTTTGATCTCATTCAACCATTCTATCTCATCGATCCCTTCTTCAAAATACGGAAGGTCATTGACAAAAAAACCAGGCTCCTGCCTGACAGGCAAAAGCATATCCTCGCGAGACGCGCCCTGCGTCTTGCGCAATTCATCCATCAAACCGTCGATTTTCTTTTGATAATATACGTTGAGCTCGCTCTCTGCCTGTAACTTATCTTCCGTGCTATTGGAATTGCTCAAACTTGCCTGCAGTCTTCGATTCTCCGCAGAAAGATCTTGATTTTTATCGGACAAACGTTGATTATCTTTTTGCAAATCTTGGCACTCTTTTTTTATATTCAAAAAGCGGCTCAACATTGTTTCATCGACAGATATTCCTTTGCTTTTTGCCTGTTCCAAAAACTTCTCAAAGAGGCTGAACGCCTCTTTGTTGATATTATTCTTCGAAACCAGTTGATTATATCTTGTTTGCAACTCCGAATATGCGTTTTTTACCTTCAGATACAGATCTTTTGCAGCATCGCGGTCGCTTATCAGCTTCCCGTATTCTTCGCTGACGCGCCTAGTCACTTCTTCATCTAAAACGCTTTGCCGCTGATTGAGTTCTTTTTCTTTTATTTCTTGCAATATACGCTTTTGCTCCACCTCTCCCCTTTCCGCGGCAAATTCCTTCCGCTTTTGATCGAGTCCCTGATTTTCCTCCTCGCGCAAATTGCGTCCTTCTTGAACGATCTTTTCGCGAAGCGCATTTGCTTCCTCGATGATTCTTTCTTTTCTGTCTGTCGCCTCCCCAATTCTTTTTTCACATTCTAGCGTTATTTCTTCCCAATATTTATCTGCCGCCGCATGCTTTTCCTTTTCGTAGCGATCCGCTGCTCCGCGTATATCGTCCGCGATTTTCTGCGCATCTTGTTTCGCTTTTTCAATGGCCCGCGCACTCTCCCGTACGGCTTCCGCAATGATTGCGTCTTTCCGGGCATTTCCTTCAATATCCTTTTTTTCATAAAAGCGGCTTTTCTCTTCTTCCAGATCTTTATACATACCGGAAACAGAATCGCTTGCGTCTCTAAGCTCTTTTTTTGCCTTTTCTTTTGCCTCTTTCAGCGTTTTCTCCGCTTCCTGTTTGGCGGCATTCGCTTGTGCTAAAATCTCTTTTTCTTGTTCTGCTGCCGCGGTCAAAATCTCTTTTTTGCGCACCGCCGCTTCCTTTTCCGCCGTTTCCTTTGTCACCTGCGCCTGCTTGTCCGCCTCATCCGTAATTATCTTTGCTTTCTGTTCCGCGTCATCTGTCAATACCTTTGCTCTCTGTTTCGCAGCTTCGACCGCGTCTTCCACTTTTTCATACTTGCCGATCCTATCTTCCAATTGTTCCAGTTGTTTCTCTGCTTCGGCACTCTTTTGCGTAAGTTCATCGGCAGTTTTCTGTGCCTCAGCAAGAATCTCATCTTTTTTTTCAAGAATATCCTGCGCCCGTTGATAATCGCCGACCTTCTGTTCAAGGCTTACAAGCTCTTCACGATAAATCTGTACTTTGGTTTCGATCTCCTCCAAAGGTCCATATTGTTCTTGCAACTCTTTTATTTTTGCCCCCAAATTCTTATTCTGTTCCGATAACTTGTTGTTTTGATCCCTCAATTTCTCCAGCTTTTCTGTTGCAGACATTTTAATTATTTTACTCCTTTATATTTAGAATAGTAATAATTTTTTTACAATTGCTCAGTGCCGTTTCATACATCCTTTTTAGCTCTTTCCTATCTTTCCCGAAATCCGCCTGATTGTTGTGCCCTCTTCCATGTTCTACTCGCTCGATTTCTCCGCACAAATCTCTAAACACTGTCGGAAAGCCCTCTATGTTCCAATACGCGTCGTCCGCATCCTCCAAACAATAAATACTGTACAATAATTTATTTCGAACGCTTAATTTCTGCAAGGAACTACCTCTCTTTAGAAGTGACCGGGCGTTGCTATATTTTTCTCTTTCCTTCAACACATTGCCATCTTGATGGCATCTTCTCTTTAATATCTTTATCGCTCCGTCAATGATGTTCGATTCCTCGCCAAGCATCCGCTGTATCATCTCTGTATCTACAAACATTCTCTCTCTGGCAGTTCTGTTGATAATCTCCATTAGCAATGCGTCGTACAAATTGGAAAGTTTTGCATAGTATTCTCCGTCTTTGCGTTTAAACGAGATGCCCGCGAACAAAGCCAATTCACCGATATCGTTAAACCTGCGCTGCCCTGTCTTGCTCGCAAACTCTTTATGAGCTATAATTTCATCAAATGTTGCCCGAAACGCATTTATAAACTCGTCCGCCATTTCGCTCGTATCTATCTCTTTAACGTCCGGAATTTTTACATCGCAGACATTATATATAATGGAAAACACATCGAGCACAGTATCATAATAGTCTTGATAGTTATTGTCCAACCTGCTGACCGCTCCATGTTTTGCATTGTTCCGATACTCGTGCAACTCAAACACATCTTCTAAAAATCTCGGATACGCTTCCGCAATTTTATAAAACGGGTGTTTGCTATGTTCCTTATCCTCAGATGCTGCTTCAAGCAAATTCCAATAAACCCATCCTGCTGCTTTAGATGATTCGTTCATCCTTCTGAAATCGGAAACGCTCGATTTTTTAAATTTAGCACGTTTTATAAATTCTCCGCATGAAAAACCGACCTTCGTCGCCAATCTTTTTAATTGCCCTGTATCGTCGTCTGTTTTTAGAAATCCTGTTTCTTCATTGTAGATGGCTACATGGCTGCTTTGATAATTTCTCTTTGCGCAATCTGGCAGAAGTATTTCCAAAAACGTATATAACGCGATCAGATAATCCTGCCTTGCAATATCGACCTCGTATTCTGCTCTTTTTGCATTGTTCCGCTCTTCCCCCCTTTCTCCTAAATGTCTCAGATACGCATACGTCATGATCAATTTTCCGAGTCTGTTTACCTCTTTGGATGAAACATCTGTATTTGCATAGTTCTTTTCTAATTCCTTTTTTAACCGCGCGCCGGCTTTTGATGCAGTAAGCACATCTTCATCATCCTCTGCCGGTTTTATTTTTTCCAATTCCTTTTTAGCTTTTCTCCCAACTTCATTATCCTGTTTCATCCATTGCTGAACCAAACCTTCAAGCAAGCTATCCGTGGCTGCTCGAAAAGGATTGGCCGCGCGGAAACTGTACTTGTCATTTTGCGCATAAAAACAGCAAGTAACCGCATAAAACTTTTCGGGGAACCCTTTAGAAATTGCTTTTAAAATATTCCTTCCGCGCTTTCGCCGCAATACTCCCTCAACCAGCCTTTCATCGAGTTCATACAATCGGCTCTCTGTCTCTCTCGAATCTAATACTATGATATTCCAATACTCCGAGCGGCTAATCGCCGGCTCGTACCTGTGCGGATTTTTCACCTCTCTTTTAAGTTCATCGAAATACTTTTCCGAAATCACCTCAGCCAAAACTTCTTTGGTCAGCATATCCTGCAAAATATATACATTTTCCGCCTTCTTTCTGCCCTTTGACTGCTTCTCCGCAAGTACCTCCGATTCGTCTTGCTTTGAGTTTTCCATATCATCCAATATTTTTTTCTCTTCCCTGATCTCCTGTAAAATACATTCGATCAATTCTTGTTTCAGCCCAAGATCGTCCGCTATGCGCCCAACCTTCGTTCTCCGATCGTCTCTTTTTTCATCATCTCTAGCCTCTTCGCTCCGCAAATAAGCGTCACCGCTATAATAGTCAGACAATCTTTTGACAGCCGTTTTTATCGGATTTAAATTTTCATCGCAGATTTCAAGTTCATATTTATGCGCTGCTACGGGAAATGCAAAATAAACGACTTTACTTTCCCGACGTTTTGTTTGACTGACAAAATCGGAAAGCTCTTTATTTATAAGCATATCATAGTTTTTCATTCTTCCACCTCCGATTTATCTAAAACTTTGCAAACGCCGTCTTTCTCCTCCTCGCAACGATTATAAAATTCTACAAATGCAGGAACTTCCACTTTTGCCTTTTCTGCTAGCCTGCCACTGAACAATGTTTTATCGCCAACGACAATCATACATTTTTTCGCGCGGCTGAACGCTACGCAAGTGCGATGATTGCCCGCCCACGGGATTTCCCACGGACCTTGTTTTTCCTTAATACTCCAGAATCCATACCCATTTGTACGAACAAAAGAAAGGATGACAATGTCAAACTGTTTGCCTTGAAAGGAATCGACCGTACCGATCTCAATGTAATTTTTCAGGTTCTCAAAACAGTTATCTTTTTGAGCCTGTATCCCGATTTCCTTTTCCAATAAATCGCGCTGCGCACTATACCCCGTTATGATGCCGATTTTGGCTTCCGTGCGGTCTCTGCCGTTCTGTTCGTTTTCTTTTTTTTCCGTGCGGATCTCCTTCCAAACTTGCTCTTCGATTTTCTTCAATAAATTGATAATGACTTCCGCCTCGGTTTTTCGGAAAAAAGACTTAAAAGAATTTGTTTTTTGATTCTCCAAATTCGATGGCACATGGATCCATACCATATTTAACCCGCCGATCACGGGATAGTTTTGCTTAAATGCTTCCGGATCCTTGATTCCGTTTTCAAGTTCTCCTTTATAAAACATATCGGACACAAAATCCCCGAGAACAGGAGGCATCCTGTATTGCACTTTCAACTTAACGATCCGTTCACGAAACTCTGGATCGCGCTGCTTGATTTCTTCCGCCCTGTCAATCAGATATGCAAACATCGAAAGGGAAAATATAGATTTATCTGTCTCCTCCCCCTTTATCTCTGCGTTTACGATCTCTTTATCTGTTTCGCTCAGATTATTTTTTAACCAATTCAACGTCTCTTCGTTTATAAAATGCGGCAATTGTTTTTCATCTCCGACAAGAATGATCCTCTCCTGTGTACACGCGATCGGGATCAGCAGATCGGCAGGGCAGCTCCTCGCCGCTTCGTCAACCAACACATTTCTATACGAAGGGAGCGACTCTGTGCTGTGTAATTGAAACGACATGGTTTTTTGATGCGTTACCGCATCAATTTCCCTGTAGCGTTTAATTGAATTTTTTAATTCCTCGGTCGGCTCCATATCATTAACATAATCCCTTAATATCTCTTGCTTCTCTGTAAGCCGAGCCAGCTCCAACAAATCAATAATCTGCCCGATCTTGTTTTTTATCTCTTTCGTCTCTTCCTTTGTTGTTTTATCACGCATCGAATAGCACAATGCCATATCGATCTTGATTCTTGCGATCTCCCTGCAATCTTTTTTTGTGGGGGTCTCTTTCTTTGCGATCGCATCTAATTTCTCCAGTTGCTCTTTCATCTCCGCTTGGAATTGAACATCTTGACTCGCCTTCGCCTTCAAATACAAAAAACTTTTTGCCCCGTCTTCCATCTCGTTCAGGCTTGTCGGCAACTCTGCTATATATTTCAACAGACCGTCTTCCCGTCCGCAGTTGATACGCAACCGATAAGCATTATGCAATTCCCCGGCAATCTCCAGCGCCTTATCAATGTTCCGATCTACCTCGTCATTCTCCTCTTGCAGTTTTTTAAGAAGTTTACAGATCGCGTCAAATTTTTCTTCTAAACTGTGAATCTTCTGCGGCCCTTTCAATGTCGTACGAAAATCTTCAAGTTTCTCAATAAGTCTTCTTCGATGCTCGTTTTCGCTCACCTGATCGGTATCGCGCACTTTTCTTCTACAATCCTCGCACCAAATCTCCAGCCGCCGCTGATTTTCGTCTTCCCCTCCGTTCATTACATTTTCCGTATATGTAAAGATTGGAAGGCCGAACCGATCGTTCTCTTCTCCGACAATATTTCTTGTCGCCTCACGCTGGTACGCCGTAAGCAAATAAGCTGCCCCGTTTTCAGAGCCGTCCTTGTCTTTCTTTTTTTCATATTTCTGCAAATGCGCAAGAATCGCCCTTATTACGCGTGTTTTACCCGTTCCCGGAGGTCCTTGAATAATTGCTATATCCGGAGTATTGATTGCGACCTCAATCGCCTGCCTCTGCTGCTCGTTGGCGCCGCTCCCTTTGAATATGTCCTGAATAATCTCTTGATCCAGCGGCAAACGTTTGCGACGCTCTGCATTAGGCGCATATTTTCCGTTAATGAGCATAGAAACACACGGATTTTTTGCTTTTCCACCTAAAATTGCATTGATGGCCATTTTTCGTCGCTCATACATTTTTCTGCTTCCCGTAGCGTCAGGAACAATCTTTCCTCCCCTGGGTTCAATACTTCTGTCTAACATAATTTTTTTATTTTCAGCGACTTCTCCGCTTGCAAACGGTTTTCCTCCCAAAGTGCAAATTTTCACTTTGCCGTCAAAATGATCGACTACATATCGTTTAAACGAATCTTTATTCTTATTACTTGCCCCTTCCAGTGTAAAAGTGTATGCTCCGCCTTTTTGGGCCTCATTTTCTGAAAACGTAAGTTCCCCGGCCTCCTGAAGCCATTGATTTACCATTTCGTTTTCCGCTTCAGAATATCGATCCCATATTTTTACATACCGATCTCCGCCGCTTTGAATAAATTTTTCCGCGCTCTCCGCCAACCTCGTCTTTTGAGTTTTATCGACAATGTTGATTTTTACATTATGAAACGAAAATATCCATTTTCCGAAGTCGCACAAAGATCTCTCGCTTTGGCAAATTACTAACACCTTCTCATCGGGAAAATCTTTTTCATCGTCGATCAGATTGGAAAAATATTTTTTTGTTACTCGCAAATATTTTTTTCTGCCTGCATCAACAATGATAAAATCATCCGTGTTTTCATCAAACACATTTTTCCCGAAAATGAAATACCGATTTACCCCCAGCTTGACCTGATAATTTTCCTGAAACTCCGCCGAAAATTTATCTACACTTTTGTATTGCAAAACTCCGTCTTCAACGGCAATATCCATTCCGTCCGAAAAAAAGATGTCGTCAAATTGCGTCAACGGTTTCCCGAACATTTCGATGGTCAAAATGTCTCCGTCGATTTCTCTGATACGACAAATCGAAAATTTATTGTATAACCCCCGATACTCTTCGCTTAAAAAGCGAGCTTCGCACTCTTTTCTTTCCGAACCTTTTTCAATAGAAGTCGCGATCGTACAGACAACCCCGTCATTGATCGTAACATAATCTCCTTTCTGAAATAAAGACGAGTCATCAACCAACATTTCAAGCAATTCAAATTTGGTATTAAAGATTGCCTGCAAATCTAAAAGATCCATTATCGTATCCTCTCCATTGAAAAATTCGCCTCTGTCTTATTCTCTTTTCCTGTACCCTTTTTGCAAACAACCGTCAAATTGATTTTTTCTCCTGGCTTCATCCTGTCACATTTGCCGTCAAATTTTTTATGATCTCGATAAAGCCCAACAATATCTTTTTCAATTCCCACCGAAAAATGAATCTGGTCTTTTTTGATCTCGATTTGAAAATGCTCTTCGGGTAATATATCAATTCCTGTAAGATATTTCAAAGGGATATCGAATTTCCATTTGCTTCCGTCACACGAAAGATACTTTATGCAACCGCAATATTTCTTGCGGACAGCAGGCGAAGAATTTTCCCAGTTTTCATCCTCCCAACGAACCACAGGATCGACGCTGATCTTATACCGCTCCGGTAAATCAGCATTTTTCCCCTCCATCTTGCACCAAACACACTGCTCGCCGATGAACTCGTGTTTTTTTATTCTTTTTTTATTTCTTTTCGCATTCTGTTCGTCGCCAGAGCCGGTTTCAAAGCAAAAATCCAATTGATCCAACGCCTCTTCAAGCGCTTCGTACCACTCAGACGCTGTTGGCCGCGTTTTCGGATGCTCTCTGCCTTCCTTGCACAGTGTTCTATAAAACAACTGCTTCATCTTTTCTGTACTGACATAATCAAGAGGAATGCCCAATTTCGATCCGTCATCTTCATACATATAATCCACAGAACCGTCGTCTATCGTATCTGAAATCTCGTTTTCCCAGCCATCATCCCAGCCCAGATCACCCGCCCCGGCATTCACGAACGGACTTTCCCCTGTCAGATACCAAAACGCAACCACCGCGAACGAATACATATCGCTGTAAAACGTATTCGGACTTTCTCGCTTGGCGATCTCCGGTGCCCGAAACCCGGGCGTTCCGATCGACCTACGCGAATGATTGGAAAAAACGAGATTATCCGAATCGATCAGCCATACCTGATGATCGTCCGGACTTTTGGAAACATAAACATTCTGCAATGATAAATCGCAATAAATTAACCCGTTTGCATGTAATTTATTTATAATCAGCGTCAGCTCTCGCAAAACAAGTAGCTTTTTTTTCAGTCCACTGTTTTTCCCTGCCATCAAAGCAACATCTCCCAGAGCCGGCTTCTGTTTAGCGATTTCCTCCAACCCATTCATCAACCACATCACATATCCGCAATACGGCTTAGCCAACATTGCTACCGGCAAAGCAACATGCTCGATATTATAAAAAATACCGAGCGCCATCAGTCCGTGAATTTTTACCGCATATTTTTCATACACCGTTTCATCCTGCAGGATCCAACTCTCTTGCGAATCTTTATCGTCATTGAATTGCAATGCACTCATTGACTTTACAATTCCCTTGATAGCCAAGTCGTCATCGGAGAGAACACGATAAACCGCTCCCTGTCCGCCTTGTCCGAGTTTCGCACCAAGCTTATATGTTCTGTCGTATTCGTCAATCATATTTTTAATCCCTTTCTTTATATACAATGACCGTTTTATCATCCGCAGACCCGTCTTGCCCCCAACGAATCAGCATGTCTTGCAAAACAGTATCCGCTTCTTCCCTGTTCTTTCCGTCCGTTTTCTGCAAAAAATACGCGGCGCATCGACTCTCCATACCAGGAATAACATCCCCGGCAATGCCATCAGTTGCCATAAACACTTCTACTTTTTCCCCATACTGCAATGCGATATGACATGTATCCCACTCTGCGGGCACACTTTCAAAAGACAATGCGTTTACGACGTTTGCAAAATCATTTTCTGTATTGGATATGTATACGTCTTCGCCGTTGACTTTGACAACGCACATTCCGTCGCCAATCTTACCTATCAAGATTTCTTTATTATATATAACAGCAACAAATATACACGTTGTTCCCACGAGAGATTCGTGTCCCTTTTTTATTGTCGATCTGTATTGGGAGCAGATCGTTTCAACAATCTTTTTATAAGAAATTTTCCCGTCTGCATATGCCGTCATCGCATACGCCGCAGAACTTACAGCAGCGCGGCTTCCTTCTGCGGCAAATGTATGCGAGCCCACCCCGTCGGCTATGCTCATGATCGTATACTTCGGCTTTCGCAGAAAAATAAAACTATCCTGATTTTCTATCCCATGCGATTTATGAAAATCCCCTTGGATCGAAGCACACGCATATTCAATTTTCTTAGCCCCCTTCCGAATATTTTCCATCAAAACGGGAAATCGTCATCCGAATCATCCATATCGTCATAATCCTCATCCGCTGGAACCTTTGCAAAAACCTCGTTCGGATTTGCCGATATGGTACGGCTGATCGTAGAAACGGCCACGGTCTTAAAGAAATTTCTGATTTTTCGAGAGTCTTCCGCATAGAAAATCATCTCTTCATCGCTCACAAACTCTTTCAAAACCGCCAACTCTTCCTCTTTGACCTGACCTATTCCCATAGCCATCCGAAAGCATTTCGAACTTCTTCCCGTTGTTGTAAAAGTCTTCAAAGCCTCTTTCCATTGGTCGTTCGGATTTCCATCAGTAACAAGTATCACCGTTGGCCTGTAATCTCTCGACTGTATAATCGTCTTGTCGTCAATCATCCTCGCTGCAAGATTCAATGCGCCGCCAAGAGGAGTCGTGCCGTGCGCCTGCATTTTCTGTTTTTCAAATTCTTCCAAAGCCTGTTTCGCAGACGTAAGCGGCAAAAATTGCCTCGCATCTCCGCCAAACGTAAAAATAGCCACTTTTATAGCGACATTACCGCTATTCTGTTCTGCAAAGTCCCGTAGCATTTCCAGCACCGCAGAATTCAACACATTGATATTCCCGCTGTTTTCCATTGAACCACTTGTATCCAAAAGCAAAATCACGGGCAAGCTTTTTGCTTCACTAAACTTAAAATCCAACGTTTCCGACATAGTTATAACCTCTGCTTTTTTATTTTCTCTTTGAAATTTTTATAAGCGCGGCTCAAGCTTTGCTCCGATATGCCGCAAATCTGCGCGATCTGCCTCGCGGTAAGAACCGCCCCGCTTTCCCTATAACACAAAAACCACTCCTCACTACGAAACGAGAACCCTTCCATTATTTTTTCAGCCATTTCTACGTCCTCGTCAAACGCCTTGACGACTTCCGACGTTAAAGCTAAGGAAATCATCCTCTTTTGCCTTTCCTGACAACCGCCAAATACCGCATCGGCGATCTTCAAAAGCTCGACTGACTCCGAACGGTCAATCAATTTCTCTTCCGCAGAAATATCTCTATCGGCAATCGTATCGAAAAGATCGATCTCGTCATCTTCGCCTTGTACTCTGTTGGAAATCGCCGTCGCATTTTCGTTCATTGTGATTAGCTCGGCTACCCGTTCGGGATCCAAGCATAAAACTTGCGAGATCTTTCTTTGGCAGTCAGTATCGTAAATGTCTAACCTTTTGTTTTTGGCAAACGCGATGATTTTGCGTATCGCGTAGGAATCTTCTCTTGCCAAGCGGATCCCCTGACGATATCTTTCTGTCTGTTCCTTTGCAACGGCAACGCGCATTGCCCGTTTCATCACCGCATTAAATAAATGCAGAAACGCCCCCTTCCCCTCGTTGTAATAGCGAATACATTCGTGGGCCGTCTCGATCAAGGTAAGGCTATAAGATTCCAGCGGTTTGTCCCGATAAATATACTGGACATAGTATTCGGTCAACATTTTCAAAAGAATGCGTCGCTCCGTTTCGTATCGTATCGGCTCGCGCTCTTTATCCAACCTAAAAAGTGGAGAATGGTCGATCTTCTCCTCATATTCCTCTTTGGTCAGCATATGAGCCCCCTTACAGGTCCAAAAGAATATCCAGCGCTTTGACAGCCTCTTCCGCACTTTGATATTCCAACGAATTTGTAAGAGAGTTCAAATAATAAAGCGGCGTCATATCGCACAGTACGGGATCGACGGGCTTCGTCCTGCCGTTTCCGGCATCGACAAAATTTACCTTTCCGTATACGATACTTTTGATTGTGACACCGAAAAACTTTTCGGCAAAATTCAGCACCGCAAACACAATAATCGGAAGTGATTTGGGACCGTAGGTGATATCGGCGATGATCTCCGCCCCCTTCTCCAGCATACCGACCATATCGCGGAGCAGCTTTTCGTGAACTTCGCGCGTTTCCTCAAAGGGAGTGGTCAGCGTGATATACTCGATGTCTGCACCGATTAAAAGATTGATGCGGTTCAATTCCTGCTGGAATATCCCTGCATTGACGGCGCTGTTGCCCTCTTTATCAATTTTTGAAAGGAGAACGACCTTCACCTTTTCTCCTTTTGCCATGCTCTTGGCAAGCACTGCATTGACGGGAAAAATAACTTCCTCGTCGTACTCGATCAGGCAGTTCCCTTCGGAACGATACCGAAATGCATTCAACTCTTTCTTCATGGGAAGATTGCTGTAAACGATTTTCATTTTAACTCCTTTATGGTTTGCTTTACGCGACATCCCAGTCAATCGTATTCCAATTAAATTTTTCTCTTTTGTAAGCCATGCTTCTCTTTGCGATCTTGTCTTTTGTTCTGTCATAAATCTCAATGCCGTATTCTTTTTCTATGTACTGAAGATACGCAGGAAGTTTATCCAAAGTACGACGCACCGCCAAACTATGAACACCGTCGTATGCCCCGATCTTATCCAACATCACACCGTTTGCGAAGAATTCCTTGACGCTCCTTCGAAAATTCTGCCGAAAAAGGAAGTACCTTTCTCCTTTCACCTTCACATAAAAAGCCTGCACACCTTTTTCCACCGTTCTGCAATAGATCGTTGTTTTCATCCGTTTTGCCTCCTTATAAAACTTTACACTCATATATAGGCCACGGTTCAAAAAGGACTTAACGCTTTTTCAAAATATTTCGTAATAATATTATATCATACCGAACTGAAATGTTCAATCGTTCGGCGAAAATCATTTCTAAGTCAAAACCACCAATTCACTGATGATTTGCACAGCCCCTAAAAGGGTTTAATGCCGGCGCACCCGCCAACAGGTACCGAAAACAACGCATCACTAATCTTTGGCGCCCGCTATATTGCTGCTGTCTTTTTTGCCCTATTGATTTCTGATACCCGTAAACGGGTCTATGTATTCACTCATGGAAACATGTTGTGCCCGCTATAAAAATACGAACAAATGTTTGCAAAAGTATTGACAAACAGAAAAACTGTGGTATAATAGTGCTTAAAGGAGTATCTCCTTTTTCGTGCGGAGCAGTATTTTTTAATTCCGCAAGTTTCATGCCAAAGAGGCATGAACGGGCAATATTTGCCCGCAGCCGCGTGATTTTGCGGCGTACCCGAGCCGTCTGAAAGACGAGCCAAGACAGGGCTTTTTAAGCGTACAATTTTTTGAACGCGGGAAGCCCTTGTTTGGTCATCGTTTTTTCGTCGGGCGATGAGGGGCTTTTTTGTGATACAATTTTTCCGAAAAAGCCGTTATATCCATTGCCCGAAAAAGACGCGCGATGACAGGCTTTATAAGAGTACCGTTTTTTAAGAGGAAAGCCGTTGTAATCGTCTGGTTTAAGACGTGCCGTGACAGGCTTTTATAAGCGTACAATTTTTCTACAACTGAACACAGAGATCAGGAAGACAGTCAGAAAGGAGGATTGTCTTTTTATATTCAAAAATACAATTTAGGAGTTTTGCCATATGGATACTATGATCCGCGCGCCATAGGCTCGGATTATTTATCTTAGAAGAAGGCAGGGAGTCCCGTAAGGAATTTACGGTTATTCTCTGCCTTTTTTTATTGTTTTGAATCAATCGACAAACAAAAAAGCCCCCTGCAAGGGCGAACGGGATACAAAAGCGAAGCGTTGTATCTTAGTGAGATATAGATACGGCTGTATCTGCCCTTGCGGACGGGCAATCAAACCGAATGGAGAGAAAATGAGTTATCAAGTTTTAAGAGTGGAGAAATTTCTGAAAAGCGATTTATTAAAAATCGGCGCGGAGACGGAACGCACCGCGAAGCGCCATCGCAATGAAGACATCGACAGCGAGCGCACGCCGCTCAACTATTATTTCAAAAAATCGGAGGGCGGGCTTTCGGCGCAATGGAAAAAGGTAGTCAAAAACTTTGGCGCTTCTTTCCATGAGACGAAAAAGGCCATTGCTTTCGAGGGTATCATTGTCACGAGCGATACCGCGTTCTTTGAAAAGCTGGGCTGGATTCGAGGCCGCCCGACTCCCGATGCGGTCAAACAATTCTTCTGCGATTGTTATGATTTTATTTTGCGCGAAATCGGCTATCACGGCGGCGACGAAAATATTTTATCTGCCGCCGTACATATGGACGAAACCACGCCGCATTTGCAACTGTATTATGTTCCGCTTGTCGATGAAGGCAGAAAGAAAGTGTATGCCAAAGGCACGGATGGCAAGGTATTGCGCAATGCGAGAGGCTCCCCTATACAGGCAAAGGACAGCCGAGGTAAAAGTATGTATGAATATGTGCCGCTGGAGCATCCGAAAATCTGTTCTTCCGACTTTTGGGAAATGCGCGGAAGTCAGTTATCCTACGGGAATCTGCAAGACGACTTTCACGAGCGCGTCGGTTGGCGGTATCAATTAGAGCGAGGCGAGGTCGGGAGCAACAAAAAGCACACGACCAAATATCAATGGAAAAAGCAACAGCAAGAGAAAGAGCTGTCAGAAAAGAAAGCCGCTCTGACACAAGCGACTGCGCAGATCGAAGAGGCCGACAAGACGTTGCAGGACAAGAACGCAAATATATCCGCGGCGGAGAAAAAATTGGAGCAAATACAATTCCGCGCCGACATTGCGGAAGGCAGACAAGGCCACGCAGAGAGAGCGACACAAAAGCTCGAAAGCGAACGCGAGCGTTTGATGCGCGAAGTTGCACCTCTCATGGCCGCCGCGGAAGCATTCCGGCAAGCGGGCGAAAAAAAGCCCGACAAAAAGCAGATTCCTGTCCTCCTTGCAGAGATCGCACGTCTTAAAACTGAGTTAGAGTACAGTCACGAAGATCAACACGGACTCTATACCGAACTGCAGAAATCGGAAAAAGAGAAAGCAATTCTGAAAAGGGAAGCCGAAATCACGCGGACGCTTATTGCTCATGCCCCCGACAAGCTGCAAGAGGCAATCGCGACCGCCAAGCAACGAAAGGAAGAACAAAACCGCCCCTCGCGGTCTAATTCTTTCTTTCATTCCAAATAACTTACAACTGAATATTTCCTTACAACTAAATA
>ERZ1106952.148-NODE-148-length-47368-cov-106.734513_pt1 | contig 47368 bp, 32 predicted proteins | sample MGYA00403677_ERZ1106952 | MGnify/ENA primary metagenome ERZ1106952 (study PRJEB35170, sample SAMEA104062415) | human gut metagenome | biome: human gut; feature: human-associated habitat; material: faeces | place: Denmark | collected 2012-05-14 ...
CACTACCAAGCATTTTAATTAAATTTTTTGTCCAAACTTTGGGGTTCACTTCATTCACGGGGTCGGGCTTTTTTGTCAGATCTTGTTTCTTTTCAGTTCGGCGACGGCGTTTTTCAAAAAGAATCCCGCCGTTGTGTCTTCTTTCACCGTTTCGATCGCCTCGTCAAACGAGCACCATTTTACATCTTCGATCTCGTCCTGGTTGACGGAGATGTCCCCGTCGGAGATCACGACGATAAAACCGAGCATCAGAACATTTTTCGGTTCATGGTAGCGCGAACACATATATTTGTATTTGACGGCGTTCTGCCCCGTTTCTTCCTTGATTTCCCGCACGATCGCCTTTTCGGCAGATTCTCCCTTTTTGACGTATCCCGCAAACAGCAGATATTCCCCGTTGGTATGTTTGCCGATCAGGATTTTATCCTGCGCCTTGTTGACGGCAACCATGCTGACCGCTGTTTTGAACGGCGGAAATTTGAATTCTCCGCATTCGTCGCAATAGGGGACGAGCCCTTCGTTTTCGCAGAATTTCAAAACAAGTTTATGACCGCAATCCTGACAGAACATAAGTATCCCCTCCTGAAAATAATTACTTTCAATAAGGATACACCGTTTTGCCCGAATTGTCAACGGATCGGAAGAAATTTCACCCGATTTTTACAAAAATATTACCGCAAAAAGCCGAGTAATGCGTTGTTGGGCAAAATTAAATTTCTGCTTGCCTTTTTAATGTGGAAATGGTATAATAAAACAAAAGAGGAAAATGGGTATGAAAAAACGTATTCTTTTTATTTTTATTTTATTTGTGGCTGTATTGGCATTGTCTGCCTGTGCAAAGGACGAATCTTCTGAAATTGAGGGAGAATATCATTACAGCGGCATAACTTTCGAGCGCGCGGAGGGGCTGTCTTTCGACGACGTAAAGCCTCTTATTTTATTGTCTAGTAGTATGCATTTTGACGGTGAAATCAATACTATTTCGGACGTGGAAAATTTTATCCGAGAGAATATCGACGTGTACTATATCACCAAAACGACCGATCAGGGTCAGGTGCGCGTTGGCCTCAAGAACTTCATAGAAGAGATTACGATTGCGGGAGAGACGGTTGTTCTGAGTGGAAGCGGAAAGTCCCTCTCTTTCGCTTATACCATACAGGGAAATGCTCTCTGTTTGGATTATCCCGATGGAATGGTGAAATACGATTTCTTTTTCCGTTCCGGCAAGATCTGTTATGAGATCGAATTGATCGAAGGATTTACTTTGGTGCATGAATTTTCGAGAACATAGTTCAAAAAAAATTTCGTGAAAAATTTCGGCAAAAGGGTTGACAAAATCCGATTTTGCCCATATAATTACAGCGTAAAAAGAATAACCGGTAAGTAAGGCTACTACGGGGATACGGGCTGTTGCCGCAAAACGATGGAGACATCGTGCGCAGGTTTGAACAGGCGGCGTCGAAAAACAAGGCGCAGCATAACACAGTTTCATCGCCCCGCGAAGTCAAAGCTCAAACGGCGCTATTTAATCGTATTTAAGGACCGTGTGCCGTTTGCGCGCGGTCTTTTTCGTTGCCCGATACCTTTTTTGAAGAGGAGAAAAGAGGACGGCAATCTCCGCAGGGAGTTCATATATAAAAAATAATCAGGAGGTCAGAGAGATGAACGAAGGCAGTGGCAGTCGAAGTCCGGATTTCATACGGCAATCAGGCAGAACGGCGTTTGCGCGTTCGTCTTTTTGGCCGCGCCTTTCAGGCGACTGATCCGGTGCTTCGGCTACCTCTCCGAGTAAAACTCGAAGGAGGTAGTTATGAAAAACAAAAAATTGAAATCGGCCGTTTTGTCCGAAACGGTCAACAAGATCGTGCGCGCGGAAGAATTGAAGGCGCGCGCAGAATTTGCGGCAAAGTCGGACGAGCGGGAATTGCGCGCGTTTTTCGGCGCGCCCGTCGGAGGGCTTTCAGAGCGCGGCGTCTTCGAAAACCGCCAAAAATACGGAAGCAATCTTCTTCCGTCCGCAAAAAAGAAGGGGACCTTTGCCCGCCTGCTTGCCGCTTTTGCCGATCCGTTTACGGCGATTTTGTTTGTTTTGGCGGCGGTATCCCTCTTTACGGACGTGATTTTTGCCGCTGACGGCGAAAAAAATTACGTTACCGTGATCGTCATCGTTACCCTTATTGTACTTTCGGGCGCACTTCGCTTTGTGCAGGAGACGCGCAGCGGCAACGCGGCCGCAAAACTTGCCGCGATGATCACGTGTACCGCCACCGTGCAGCGGAACGGGGCGGACAGATCGGAGATCCCCGTCGGCGAGATCGTGGCGGGAGATACCGTCTTTTTGTCCGCAGGGGATATGATCCCCGCCGATATGCGCATCCTTTCCGCAAAAGATCTGTTCGTATCCGCATCCGCTCTCACGGGAGAAAGCGCGCCCGTCGAAAAGAAAGCGGAATCCGCAAAAGAATATACGAACGCGGTCAACTGCGACTGCCTCGCATTGATGGGCACGAGCGTGGTGAGCGGGAGCGGCGCGGGTGTGGTCATTGCGGTGGGCGGCGATACCGTTTTGGGAAAGACGGCGAGATCTCTCTCCGCCACGCGCGGCAAAACGGCGTTCGACAGAGAAGTGGACAGCGTTTCCCGTCTTCTGATCCTCTTTATGCTCGTCATGGTGCCCGTCGTCTTTTTGGTCAACGGTTTTACGAAGGGAGACTGGGCAGGCGCCGCGCTCTTTGCGGTCAGCGTTGCGGTGGGGCTCACGCCGGAGATGCTGCCCATGATCGTCACGGCATGTCTTGCAAAGGGTGCCGTGACTTTATCGGGCAAAAAAGTCATCGTCAAAGAACTCAACGGCATACAGAATCTCGGGGCGGCGGACGTTTTTTGCACGGATAAGACGGGCACGCTCACGCAGGATAAGGTGGTGCTCGAATACCATCTCAACGTGAACGGTGAAGAGGATGCGCGCGTTTTGCGCCATGCCTTTCTGAACAGCAATTATCAGACAGGCCTGAAAAATCTGATGGACGCCGCCGTGATCTCACGCACGCGGGAATTGTGCGACGCGGGAGAAATGGACAGTGCGGTATTCCATTCGTACGTCAAGACGGACGAGATCCCGTTCGATTTTTCAAGGCGCAGGATGAGCGTTGCCGTGCGCGACAAGACGGGTAAAACGCAACTGATCACAAAGGGCGCGGTGGAGGAGATGCTGAAAATTTCCTCTTATGCCGAACTTAATGGAAGCGTTTGCCCGCTGTCCGAAGAGAAAAAGAAATTCGTTCTGCAAAAAGCAGACGAACTCAACGCAAAGGGGATGCGCGTCATCGCCGTGGCACAGAAAAATCTTTCGGACAAAGCCTCCCCGCTCAGCGTGGGGGACGAGGCGGAGATGGTGCTCATCGGTTATCTCGCCTTTCTCGATCCGCCCAAATCTTCCTCGGCCGCGGCGATCGCGTCTCTGAAAAAGATGGGAGTAGCCGTAAAGGTCCTTACGGGCGACAATGAAAAAGTGACCGCCTGCGTCTGCCGCAAAGTGGGGCTGGATTGCGGACGGATCCTGCTCGGAGACGACCTCGACGACATGAACGACCGCGCGCTCGGCGAAGCGGCGGAGACGGTCACGGTCTTTGCAAAACTGTCACCCGCCCAAAAAGAACGGGTGATCAGGGTCCTGCGCGAAAACGGGCATACCGTGGGATATATGGGAGACGGCATCAACGACGCGCCCGCCATGCGTACGGCGGACGTCGGCATTTCGGTGGATACGGCCGCAGACATCGCGAAAGAGGCGGCGGGGATCATCCTGCTCGAAAAGGATCTCACCGTCGTGGCGGACGGCGTTGCCGAAGGCCGCAGAACGTGCGCCAATATGGCGAAATATATCAAGATCACCGCATCTTCCAATTTCGGCAATATGCTTTCCGTGCTGGTTGCCGGCGCGTTTCTTCCCTTCCTGCCCATGCAGGCGGTGCAGTTGGTCGTCCTGAATCTGATCTACGACGTCTCGTGTACCGCCCTTCCGTGGGACCGCGTCGACGATCTGTATCTGCGCTCTCCCTCTTCATGGAATGCGGGATCTGTGCGCGGTTTCATGTTCCGGTTCGGGCCGGTAAGTTCCCTGTTCGATATAGCGACGTATGCGTTTTTATATTTTGTGTTCTGCCCCGCCGTCTGCGGGATGCCGTATGCGGCTCTTTCTCCCGAGTTGCGCCCGCTGTTTGTCGGCATATTCCAGGCTGGCTGGTTTATCGAATCCGCATTGACGCAGACGGCCGTCATCCATACGCTGCGCAGCGACGGATTGCCCTTTGTTAAGTCGAGGGCTTCTCTGCCGGTATCGCTTTTTACGGTGACGGGCGTAGCCGTCGCCGCCGTACTGGCCTTTACGCCGGTGGGAAGCGGCGTCGGGCTTTCCCGTCTGCCCGTGCGGTATTTCGGATATCTTGCCGCCGTTTTGTTGCTGTATATGTTCCTTTCCGAAGTCGCCAAGCGCCTCTATATCCGAAAATACGGCAGACTGCTCTGAAAAAACCTGCCCGCAGACGGATCGCGTCTGCGGGCAGGTTTTATAGATCAATTGCGTTTCAAATACAGTTTCAGAAAAGTCCGCAGATAAAAGGGGACGGAAAAATTTCTTTTGGCCAATTTTTCGACGAACCCAAGCGGACTGTTTTCGCCCGCGGCCACGCGCAGGGCCATGTTGCATCCTTTCAGCCTGCCGTCAAAGGCGGCAAGTGCGTCCCTGTCGCCCTCCGCGCCCAGTTCCGCGTATCTGGATACGGCCTGTCTGCATACGTATCGGAAGGCAAAGGAATAGCGCTCGGGGCTGAGTTTTCCTTTCGCGTCGTTGAAGTATTCCGCAAGGGCAAAAAAGTCCTCCGTCCGGTCGCGCGTTTCCTCTTCCGGTCCGCTTTTTTCCGTACGGATCGGGTAGGGGGCAAAGGCGGCGTTTTCGGCGAACAGCAGGGGCGCAAAAGTTTCCCTGTATTCGGGTGCCAGCCCTTCGGCGGGCGGCATCCGCCCGTAAAGATCTCTCTTGAGCGCGCAGCCCGTACCGCGCGGCAGTTCGACCTCTCTCGACAGCAAGCGGGGCAGCAGGCTTTCCTCTCCTTCGGCAAAATCTTTTTTTCCGAAGAATACGGCCTCTTCTTCCGCACCGTTCAGAAAGTATAAAAGATCTTTCAGGGCGGAAAAATCGAAATCTTCCGAGTCGATATGCAGAACGTATTTTCCCGCAGGGCCGCCGTCCGGTGTGCGGATAGTCAGGGTCTGCGGGATGTTTTCTTCCGCGACCGTCTCCCTTGACAGGATCTCCGAATATTCGGGCAGAGCGGGAAAGAGTGCCGTCAAACACGCGCGGCCTCCGCCCGACAGCAGGATGCTCACGGGCGGCGCGGGGCGCGCAGGCTGTTCAATTTCGGTTGTTTTTTTCCGACGGAATCCGAATGCCATAATGGAAAATCTCCCTTTCAAAATATAGTTTACCACATCTTAGCGGAAAATTCAAGCCGAAAAGGGGATAAGCCCGTTCACGCGGTTGCAATTTTTACCGAAAGATGATAGAATAAATCGTATGTTGGAAATAGACGATATACAGGGGGCGATCTTCGATCTGGACGGCACGCTGATCGACAGCATGGAGATCTGGCGGGAGATAGACGAAGAATTTTTCGCCGCGCGCGGGATGTCCGTGCCGGACGATTATCAGGAAAAGATCGCGCATCTCGGTTTCCGCGAGGTCGCCGCCTATACGGTGCGGGAATATCTCCCCTCCGAACGGGCGGAAGATCTGATTTCGGAATGGAATGAAATGTGCCGCGCGAAATACGGCGCGCGGGACAGCGCGAAATATTTCAAAGAGGGCGCGGCCGAACTGGTCGTCCGCCTGAAAAATGCGGGGCTGCGCCTGTGCGTGGCCACTGCCTCCTCGCCCGATTTTTTTCTTCCCGTGCTCCGCGCGGGAGGGGTGGACCGGGCATTTGAATGCGTCGTTACGGTCGACGACGTAAAAAAGGACAAAAGTTACCCGGATATATTTCTGCGCTGTGCGCAAAAACTGGGTTTGCCGCCCGGTAAAATCGCGGTTTTTGAAGATAATCTGACGGCGATCCGTTCCGCAAAGCGCGCGGGAATGAAAACGGTCGCCGTATACGACAAAATTTCCGAAGCGCAGGTGCCGGCGCTGAAAAGGGAAGCGGACAGATTTATTTATCGCTTCGCCGAACTGAAAATATAAACAGACAAACGCAAAGAGGTCTATCTATGTATCAATCCAAACTGACTCTGATGGAGACGGAGCATGCCGTAAAATTCATCAAAACGGTATTCGAAAAGGAACTGTCCGCCGCGCTCAACCTGACGCGGATCAGCGCGCCGCTGTTCGTCACGCGCGAGAGCGGGCTCAACGATAACCTGAACGGCGTCGAGCGTCCCGTTTCCTTCGATATGAAGGCGACGGGCAAGACAGTGGAGGTCGTTCACAGCCTGGCAAAATGGAAGCGTTTCGCTTTGAAAAAGCACGGGTTTGAAAAGTACAGCGGGCTGTATACGGATATGAACGCGATCCGCCGCGACGAAGATCTGGACAATCTTCATTCCGTCTACGTCGACCAGTGGGACTGGGAAGAAGTGATCGGCCGCGAGGACAGAAACACCGCGTTTCTGAAAGATACGGTGCGCAAGATCTATGCCGCGCTCAAACGTACGGAAGACGCCGTATGCCGCGAATATCCCGTTCTGGAACGCTATCTGAGCGACGAGATCTGCTTTGTGACCTCGCAGGAACTGGAAGATATGTACCCCGACCTATCCCCCAAAGAGCGTGAAAACGCCTACGTGCGCGCGCACGGCGCCACGTTTGTGATGGGGATCGGCGGAAAACTGCGTTCCGGTCAGAAGCACGACGGCCGCGCGCCCGATTACGACGATTGGAACCTCAACGGCGACATTTTGCTTTATTATCCCGTTCTGGACTGCGCTTTTGAGGTCTCGTCGATGGGGATCCGCGTGGACGAAAAGAGCCTGATCGCGCAACTGGAAGCGGAAAATTGTACCGATCGGCTGAGTCAGCCCTTCCACAAGGCGCTCGCCGCGGGGGAAATGCCCGTCTCGATGGGCGGCGGGATCGGACAGTCGCGTTTGTGCATGTATCTGCTCAATAAAAAACATATCGGCGAAGTACAGGTTTCCCTTTGGGATGAAAAGACGGAAAAATACTGCGCCGAAAACAACATCGTCTTAATGTAATTGGAGGGAAATACGAGATGGAAACGATCGCTGTCAAAGAAAAGAGAAATGCGAAAATCGTCGCGCACAGAGGGCTTTCGGGGATCGAGCGCGAAAACACTCTTCCCGCATTTGCCGCGGCGTGCAACCGCGACTATTACGGGATCGAATGCGACGTACACGTCACGTCGGATAAAAAATACGTCGTATATCACGACGACGATACGGGTCGGCTCTGCGACAAAAAAGTCGTTCTCGAACAGTCGGATTTTGCGTGCTTGCGTTCTCTTCGCATCAAAGAGGCGGGCAAGGACGATTTCAGCGGCGCGCTGGTGATCCCCGCTTTGGAAGAATATCTTCAGATGCTCGCCCGTTACGGAAAAACGGCCGTCATCGAATTGAAAAACGCCATGGCAAAGAGCGATATAGCCGAAATCATCGGGATCTGTAAGGCCGTATACGATCTGAACAACATCATCTTTATCTCGTTCAGTTACGAAAATCTCGTTGCCGTGCGCGAACTGCTGCCGGAGCAGAAGGTGCAGTATCTCACATGCGAATTTGACGAAGAACTGATCGGAAAACTGAAAAGATATTCGATGGATCTGGATATTTACTATACCGCGCTGACGGAAGAAAACGTAAAAAAACTGCACGAGAACGGGATCGTGATCAACTGCTGGACGTGCGACGACCCTGCGGCCGCGGAAAAACTTGCGGCGTGGGGCGTGGATATGATCACGAGCAATATCCTTCAATGATATAGGCGGCGGGCTTTTTGCCGGAGAACGGGCGGAGCCCCGGCCGCGAGCAGGGGGTGGACTTTTTGAATATCATCGACGGAATGGAGGCGCGCATATTCGAAGCGCAGTTTCAGCGGCTGAGCAGGATCACGGGCAGAACGCCGGATAAAGAGTTTATCCGGGAGATGTACGGGCGCGTCAAACAGAGTTACCTGGAAGAATTGCAGCGGCGCAAGATCCGGTTGCGCGAATTGGACGGAGCGCGTCTGGACGAGATCGTAAGTTATATTTTTTATTACCACCTCTTCCACACGTCGCATCTGCCCGCGGAACTTGTCCGCAAGTTGGAATCGGACGAAAAGTACCGCAGTTTTATGGCGCGCGACGTCGCGGTATATATCGTCATCAACGAACATCTGAACGTGGAAAAACTGTCCAACACTTCCGTGTATTCGCCCGAGATCGCCGCATACAATATGGCGTGCAGTTTTTCGCTTTACGTGCTCGGTTCGCTCAGGGGAGAGGACCGCAGGATGAACGGCATCAACAACCTGTTCAAAAAATCCATGGTCACCATCAAGAGCGTCGTAAATCTGCTCGCGGCGGGAAACAGTTGCGATGCCGTCATATTGTGGCGTCATCTGCACGAACTCGAATGCGTTCTGATCGTGCTCAACAACATGGGCGACGAACTCTTTTTCGATTACGTGCGCCACATGGAATATTTCGATCTGGAAAACAATCCCAATGCAGAGGCGTTGCAGGCGCGGCTTTCCGAGGAGTGCAAGGCTTACGGTGTCAAGGAGCGGAATGCCTTTATCAATTACGGCTGGCTTTTGTACGTCAACGGGTTCCGCGAGGGGTTGGGCAAGGAATACCGCCTGAATTTCAAAGAGGGGCTGCAAAAGATCGCGGGGCAGAGCGGAAGGCACGCCGCCTACGCCAGCGCGAGCAAGATCCTGCATCCCTCCGCCTGGGTCGTCGCCATTCGGGACGACAAGTTCTATAAATTCACCGTATTCGAACTTTACCGTTCCCTTGTGAATATTATCGGCGAGATCAAAAAATACCTCCGCAAGTATGCGTCTTGTTCCGTCAAGCCCGCGGAATGCGCGAATTACGAAAAGAGCATCGACGGGTATCTGAACATGATCGCCCGCAATAATAAGATCATTGCCGCAAAGTATGCGGAGAGCCGCAAGCAAGCCTGACACAGGATAAGCCGCCGTTTTGCCGTCAACGGACGGATGCGGATACCGCACAGGTATGCGCACCGGAATGCCGACGATGGCATATAGATGAATAAACTTAAAAAGAGATAAGAGAAAGTGTTTCGGCGCAAAGGCATTATGCTGCCGGTTACGCCTGCGATCGGCCCTGATAGGATATGGGCAACCCGTCGGCCCGAACGGATTTTTGAATTTTACAGGGTACGAAAAGTATACCCGTTTTCTCTGTAATATTCGATGATTTGCGGAAGCGCTTCTATCGTCGAAGCGTAACCCACGCCGTCGTGCATGAGCAGGATCACTTGCCTTTTTTCTTTGCTCGACAAAACGGCGTTTTCGAACAATTCGGCGGCGGAGCGATGCGCTTCCGCGTCTCCCGTAGCGGCGTTCCAGTCGTAATAAGTGTACCCGAGCGCGCGGACGGTATCGCGCAGATCCTGTTTCCCGTACGAACCTCCGGGGAATCTGTAAATTTTGCCGTCAAACGTCGGCAGGACGGCCCGTATCGCCTGCCTGCATTTTTCAATGTCGCTTGTCAGCGCATCGGCTGAGGAATAGATCTGGCTGTAAATATGCGTATAGGTGTGTATTCCGATCGCGTGTCCTTCATCAGCCTCCCTCTGCAGGATCTTCTCCCGATTTTTGATCTGCTGTCCGATGACGAAAAACGTCGCGGGAACTTTTTCCCGCGCGAGGACGTCTAAAATTTTCGGCGTTACAGAATCGGTGGGACCGTCGTCGAAAGTCAGATAAACGCACTTTTCGTCTGTTCGCGGCGGATCTGTGTCCGGAGGGCTTTTTTCTTCTGCTTTTTGTTGATCGGCGGCAGGTTTTTGCGCGCGGTGCCCGGGATTTTCTGCAAACGTGGGCAAAAAGCAGAACAGCGCGGCGACGAGCGCGATCAGAATGGCCGTTGCGGCCGCAATTTTTTTCATGCGATTAGTTTGTTCCTTTTTTTGCTTTTCAACCGTGCTGAAAGCGGGGATCGAAATTTTTTGCCTTTCGCGATGCGCGGGTCGGGGTTAAAAAATTTTTTGAAAAAATTCGATCAAATTATTGACAAGCGAAAAAAAGTGTGCTATGCTATAAAAAACCGATGAGGTAAAAGAGTAGCGTGCTACAACAAACTTTCAGAGAGCCTTTGGCGGTGGAATAAAGGCAGTTTGATGCATAGCGAATGGGTTACCGAGGGCGGATGCAAAAGGGTTCCGAGTAGTGTCCGACGTGGCTTTCACGTTACAGGAAGAGGGTATGACAGTACCTGCAAGGAGGCAGCGTTTTTTTGATTGCTGTAAATTTGGGTGGCAACACGGTTCATTCGTCCCAAGCGAGTGTGACCGTGTTTTTTTTTGTTGCAAAAAAATAAAAAAAGGAGAAAAAACTATGTCAGCAAAAATCCCGTACAAGACCTATCTTTCTGAAACTGAGATCCCCAGGCAGTGGTATAATATGAACGCCGTCATGAAAATAAAACATGAACCCTTCCTCAATCCCGCGACGCTGCAGCCCTGCACGGCGGACGAATTGAAGGCCGTTTTCTGCGAAGATTGCGTCGATCAGGAACTGAACCGCAAAGATCTGTATATCGATATTCCCGAAGAGATCCGCAATTTTTATAAAATGTACCGTCCCTCTCCGTTGGTGCGCGCGTATTGTCTGGAAAAGGCTTTGGGCACGCCCGCAAAGATCTATTACAAATTTGAGGGCAACAACACCTCCGGTTCGCATAAACTCAATTCTGCAGTCGCGCAGGCTTATTATGCGAAAAAGCAGGGACTGAAATCTGTCACGACGGAAACGGGCGCAGGGCAGTGGGGCACGGCTCTTTCCATGGCGTGCGCGTATTTCGGGTTGGATCTGACCGTGTATATGGTCAAGGTTTCCAGCGAGCAGAAACCGCAGCGCAGAGAAGTGATGCGCACGTACGGCGCGCAGGTGATCGCCTCTCCTTCCGATACGACGGAAGCGGGCAGAAAGATCCTCAAAGAATTCCCCGGTACGGGCGGCTCGCTCGGCTGCGCGATCAGCGAGGCTGTGGAAAAGGCGGTTACTTCCGATTCCTGCAGGTATGTTCTGGGCAGCGTTCTCGACCATGTGGTGCTGCATCAGTCCGTGATCGGTCTGGAAAGCAAGATCGCGCTGGAAAAATACGGCGAACAGCCGGACATCATCATCGGCTGCTGCGGCGGAGGTTCCAACTTCGGCGGGCTCATCGCTCCGTTTATGGGAGATAAACTGCAGGGCAAGAACAACATAGATTTTATCGGCGTCGAACCGGCAAGTTGCCCTTCCATGACGCGCGGCAAATACGCATACGATTTCTGCGACAGCGCGCAGATCACGCCTTTGGCGAAAATGTATACGCTCGGCTGCGGCTTTATGCCCGCTCCCAACCATGCGGGCGGCCTCCGTTATCACGGCATGAGCCCCATCGTGTCCGCTTTGTACGATCAAGGATATATGCGCGCGGTATCCGTGGAACAGACCAAAGTTTTCGAGGCGGCGGAAATGTTCGCCCGTATCGAAGGGATCCTTCCCGCTCCCGAATCCAGCCATGCGATCCGCGTCGCCGTCGACGAGGCTCTCAAATGCAAAGAGACGGGCGAAGCGAAAACCATCCTGTTCGGGCTTACGGGCACGGGATATTTCGATATGTCCGCATATAAGCAGTTTAACGACCGCACGATGTCGGATTCCATCCCTACGGATGCCGACCTCGCTCAAGGATTTGCGACGATTCCCGATATTCCTCTGAATAAATAAAAAAATCCGGTTTACTTTCGGTACAAATCATGATATAATAAACGGGAGAACGTTAAGTTCTCCCGTTTATTACTTCATGGAGTGTTTTTCATATGGAATTGAAAGATCTGTACGGTTCCGCGTCCGATAAAAAACTCTTTTCGGAACGAGTGGACCGTCTTGTCGGGCAGTTTGAAAAATTGACTGCGCAGAAGCCGGATTTTTTCTTTTCGTCCTCGGGCAGAGCGGAGATCTGCGGCAATCATACCGACCATAATCACGGCAAAGTGATCGTCGCGGCGATCAGTTGCGATATATTGGCGGCGGTCAGAAAGACGGACGACGGGACCGTCAGCATACATTCGGAAGGATTTCCTTCCTTTTCGCTGAATGTTGCGGATACGGAAGTCAATAAAAAGGAATACGGCAAGAGCGTTGCGCTTGCCCGCGGCGTAGCGAGGGCGCTTGCGGACCGCGGCTACAAAGTGGGGGGATTCACAGCAGTCACGGAGAGTACGATTTTCCGTGGCGCGGGGGTTTCCTCTTCTGCGGCGTTCGAATTGCTCGTGTGCGAGATCTTCAATCAACTCTACCTCGGCGGCGCCCTCACCAAGGTGGAGAAGGCGATCATATCGCAGTACGCCGAAGACGTTTATTTCGGTAAGCCCTGCGGCCTTCTGGATCAGTCGGGGATCTCTTTGGGCGGTCTGAACGAGATCGATTTCGAAAACCCCGCATCTCCCGTCATTGAGGGGCTTTCGGCTCCTGCGGGATATTCCATTGTGATTACCAATACGGGCGGTTCGCATGCGGCCCTTACGGCGCATTATGCCGCGATCAAAGAGGAGATGCGCGCGGTCGCCGCATATTTCGGGAGAACCGTTTTGCGCGAAGTGCCGTACGATACGTTTTTCAACGGGATCTCCGGGTTGCGCAAAAAAGTGAGCGAACGCGCAATTTTGCGCGCCTTCCATTTTTATGAGGAAAACGACAGGGTGGACGCGGCCGCGGCGGCGCTCCGCGCGGGCAATACCGCGGGATTTTTGGATGCGATCGAGCGTTCGGGCGTGAGCAGCCTGAACTGTCTGCAGAACTGCTTTGTTCCCGGCAGCGACGAACAGCCTGTCCCCCTTGCGATCCATATGTCCGACCGCCTCATCCGGGACGGCGCGGTCCGCATACACGGCGGCGGATTCGCCGGGACCGTGCTCGCTTATCTGGCGGATGGGGAAAAGGAACGGTATATGACGGAAATGTCAAAAGTTTTCGGCAAAGAAAACGTATTCAGTGCAAGCGTGAGAAAACAGGGCGCTGTACAGATCGACGTTGCGGCGCTTCTGGATGGAAAGGAGGGATAAAATGATTCAGACGAGAGTTTTCGGCAAAACGTCGGACGGCAGAGACGTTCTGGCATTCACGATCAAAGACGGACAGAACGAGGTGACCATACTGAATTTGGGCGGCATCATTCAGTCGCTGCGCATTGCGGACGCTTCGGGCAATCCCGTCGACGTGGTGTTGGGTTACGACGACGTGGAGGGATACGAAAAGAACGAAGGTTACCTCGGCGCGCTCATCGGCAGAGTGGGCAACCGCATCGAAAAGGGCAGGCTGGTCATCGACGGAGAAACGTACAATCTTTACTGCAACGACCGCGGAAATCACCTGCACGGCGGCAAAGTCGGGTTCGATAAAAAGATCTGGGCGCACGTATTCGAGGGACCGAAGGGGAATATCCTCTCGCTCTCTTCCACGAGCGCGGACATGGAAGAAAACTATCCGGGCAATATGCGCATGCAGGTCACGTATACGTTTGAAAACGGGGAATTGAAAATCGATTATGCGGCGATGGCGGATAAAAAGACTGCCGTCAATATGACCAATCACGCTTATTTCAATCTCGACGGAGAGGGGAGCGGAAACGTACTCGATACACTTCTTTGGATCGATGCGGACAGGGTGACGCCGGCGGACGAAGATCTCATTCCGCACGGCGAATTCAAAAACGTGGAAAAGACGCCCTTCGATTTCAGAAAACCCAGAAGGATCGGCGAACGGATCTATGATCCGGACGACCCCGATATCCGTTTCGGCAACGGATACGACATCAATTTCGTGTGCAACAAGCGTATGGGCGAATATGCGAAGATCGCGGAGGCCGAAGGAAGCAGGAGCGGGATCGTGATGGAGGTATATACCGATAAGCCCGCCGTACAGTTGTATACGGGGAACGGGCTGAACCAAAAGGGCAAGTCCGGCTATTATAACAGAAATTACGGTTTTTGCCTGGAAACGCAGTTTATCCCCAACGCGGTGAACTGTCCCGCATATGCGGCGCTCGGCAATCCCATTCTGGAAAGGAACCAGATTTATCATTATACGACGGCGTATAAATTTATAATAAGGTAAGGAATGTATGAAATTTCTGATCGCTTCCGACATACACGGCTCCCGTTTTTATGCGGAAAAATTGCTGAAATGTTTTGAACAAGAAGGGGCGGATAAATTGATCCTGCTCGGCGATCTTTATTATCACGGTCCGAGAAATCCGCTGCCCGAAGGATATGACCCCATGGGGGTGGCGCAACTTCTGAACGGAATGGCGGATAAACTTCTCGTCGTCAAAGGCAACTGCGACAGCGACGTGGACGGGATGATCTCCGTATTTCCCTTTGTCTCCGAAGCGGTGCTCGTCGACGGCGGCAAACAGATCTTTTTGCAGCACGGAGACCGTTTCAGCATCGATCGTTTGCCCTCCAACTGCGGAGATGCATTCGTTTACGGGCATTATCATACGGGTTTTTTGCGCCGGACGGGCAAAATTCTCGTCGGCAACTGCGGTTCGGTCTCTCTTCCCAAGGACGGCACCGCGCATAGTTATATGATTGAAGAGGGCGGCGTTCTGACCCTGAAAGATATTTCGGGCGCCGTGATCGTCAGTGAAAAAATTTGACGCGGAATAAAGTCGGGCGGCCGATCGCTTGACTTTTTTCGTTTATCGCGGTAAACTTTGTTTCGGAAAAAATTTTTTAAGAGAGGTTTTGATCTATGGAAAAAATCAGACTCGGGATCGTCGGTTACGGCAATCTGGGCAGGGGCGTGCAGTACGCCGTTTCTCAAAATAAGGATATGGAGATCGTGGCGGTGTTTACGCGCAGAGATCCTGCCTCCGTGGTTACCGTTCTTCCCGTTAAAGTCGAAAAAATGGATGCGATGCAGGATTATGTCGGCAAGATCGACGTGATGATCCTCTGCGGCGGAAGCGCGACCGATCTGCCCGCGCAGTCCGTCGAGGTTTTGAAATTTTTCAACACGGTAGACAGTTTCGATACGCATGCAAAAATTCCCGAATATTTCGAAAATTTGGACAAAACGGGCAAAGAATGCGGCCATCTCGGCGCAATGAGCATCGGCTGGGATCCGGGACTGTTTTCTCTTTCCAGACTTTATTTCGAGGCGGTTTCTCCTAACGGCAATTCGTATACTTTCTGGGGGCGTGGCGTCAGCCAGGGACACAGCGATGCTATTCGCCGCGTCGCCGGGGTAAAGGACGCAAAACAGTATACCGTTCCCGTCGAATCGGCACTTGAGCGGGTCCGCAACGGAGAAAATCCCGATCTGACGACCAGGGAAAAACATACGCGCCTTTGCTACGTCGTGGCAGAAGAGGGGGCGGACAGATCCCGTATCGAACAAGAGATCAAACAGATGCCCAATTACTTTGCCGATTACGATACGGAAGTGCATTTTATTTCGGAAGAGGAACTCAAACGCGACCACAGCGGCATGCCGCACGGCGGTTTTGTCCTCCGCTCCTCCGAATCTGCGAACGGAAACAAATTCCTCACAGAGTTTTCTCTGAAACTGGACAGCAATCCGGAATTTACTTCGGGCGTGCTCGTCGCGTTTGCGCGTGCGGTATATCGTCTTGCCAAAGAGGGCAGAACGGGCGCGGTAACGGCGTTCGATATTGCGCCCAAGTATCTTTCCTCCCTTTCCGATGCGGAACAGAGGAAAAATTTGCTCTGATTTTGAGCGAGGTATTCTTTTTATAAAAATCCGAACTTTGGATAACAGTCGTAAAATTTCGCAGCGGAATGTTGCGGAATTCCGTGCATGGCAAAGGAAAGCGGGCCGGCCTCTTCGTAGGCGGCCCGCTTTCCTTTGCCATAAAGGCTCGGTTTGGACCGGTTTCAATATGCGCCATGATTTTTCATAAAGTTTTATCCTGTTAAATTTTCAGAAAAGGATTGACATTTTATAAAAAATTTTATATAATATTTTATAAAATAATAAGCATAAACTTGCAAACTGTTTTTACTGCTTGCGGGGAGGGGGTAACATGAAAAAGATCCTGTGTGCCGTTCTGGCTGTGGCCTTTTCTTTTGCTCTGTGTTTTTCATACGGATGCGATAAAAGGAGTACGTCCGAAAACCCGAATAATCCGGATACACCGGACAATCCTGATAATCCGGACGATCCCGGAACGATCGAGACGGTATTTTCCGATTACCGCGTCGTATACGAATCGGACAATGCGGCGGCGGAAGATGCCGCAGATAAGATCGTGCAGACCGTCTATGACAAGACGGGGTACGAAATGGCGACGGTCGCCGACTCTGTTTCCGCAACGGACAAAGAGATCTGTGTCGGCGCTGTCGAAGGACGGCAATACAGCGAATGGCTTTCCCGTCTTCCGAAAGAAAGCGGTTGGGACATCAGCGTGCTGGATGATTCCGTTTATATCATGAGCGAGGCCGAAAGCGGATACGCCGCTGCGGCGGACGCTTTCGAGGAAAATTTTGTCCTCGACGAAAGTGCGCTCACAAACGGTGCGAGCGTGGTTTCCGCAAACTCTTACAGGGTCCAGAGCGCCTATGTCGACGATGTGCCGCTGAGTTTTTACGATATCGTTTATGCGGAAACGGATACGGTCGCCGCGGAAGCCGCCGAAGAATTGCAGACGTGGTTCGAAGAAAATGCGGGGTACGATCTTCCCCTGCGCACTGCGGACGAGGCAGATAACGAGTATAATATCCTGATCAACATGGTCGACCTTGACGGTACGTCTGTATCCGGTATTTATAGAGAGGATTGCGCCGTCGATTTTGTGGAGTCTGGCATCGCGATTTCTTCGGCGTTACAGAGCGAAGTTGCGCATTCCGTTGAAAGTTTCATTGCGCATTTTTTCCGTACAGAGGAAACCGACGTGCGCATAGAGGGTTCCGAACGGATCACACACAAATGCTGGGAGTATCTTGATTCAGACTATGAAAAAACAGAAACGGTCACGACTGAACAGATTGCCGAAGGGGTTACTTATGAGCATTATTTGATGAAAAATGCGGCTGATCGTACTGTTAATGTTTACGCTATGGTGGCAAAAGCGGGAGGTGAATGGAGTGTCCGTTCGGCCGTTGCGGACGGTTATACAAAGGGAAATCCGGTAACCGGCAATGTTTTGGCTACTGCAAATCAGGAGAAATCGAAAGGGCAAGACGTGCTTTTTGCATGTAACGGAGGATTTTTTCTGAATGCTTTCGGCGACGGACAGAAATTGGCGGAAGGCGTACTGATAGTGGATGGTGAAGTTTTGTCTTCGCGCGGCATCAATGGATTGGGAGGAACGAGTTTAGGATTTTTCGGCGTTGATGCGGAAGGTCAATGTTATATCGGAGATTATAGTCTTTTAAGTGAAATTTGGACTGATCTTCAGTATGCCGTAAACGGTTGTGGTGTCCTTGTAAAGGACGGTAAACTGAATGAAATTGTTTACGGCCGAAGCGATGCGCTCGGCGAAACGGATTCCAATCCGCGTACATGCGTAGGGATATGTGAAAACGGTGATTTGATTATTTTGGTCATTGACGGCAGACGTCCGAATTATTCATACGGAATGAATCTTTGCGATCTGGGGCTTTTGATGCAGAGTTACGGTGTCACGGCTGCTTTGAACTGCGACGGCGGCGGTTCTTCCACGTTCGTTTCCAAAGATGCGGACGGCACGCTTTCCGTCAAGAATCAGCCCAGCGACGGCAGTTTGCGTTCCGTAGGCGACTGTATCGTATTGGTCGGAGCTTAACGACGCGCTTTGTTTCAGAATTTTACTGAGACATTTTGGATAAGTTTTCAATTCAGCCCTTTTCTGTTTGAGAATCAATGCAAAATGTGCTATACTATATTTGATCCGACAATATTTCAAAGGAGAATATGGAGATATGCGTTCGCCGCAAAATGCGAAGAAAGGAAATTTTATTACGATTGCAAGATATATTTCCGAGCATACGCAGGCATCTAACAGTGAAATAGCGAACAGTTTACGGATGAGTATGCCTACTGTTTTGCAGCATGTGAAAGAATTGTTAGAGCAGGGTGTTATCGAAGAAGAGGGGAAGTATGAATCGAGCGGGGGACGACGGGCTTCATACTTTACGCTGAGAAGAGATCTCGCATATGTGATCGGACTGGATATCAAAAGAGAGTCGATGATTTTTTCCGTCATCAATATGCGGGGCGAATCGATGTATACGCGCCGATTTAAAATCCCTTACGAAGATTCCTTTCTTTATTTCGATCAGATCCGGAAAAATCTGAACGAGTTTTTGGACGAGGCAAAAATTTCCCGCCAAAAGGTCTGCGGGATAGGGATTTCCCTTCCGGGAATCGTGGACGACGATAAAAAGTTCATGCTCCGTTCGCATGCGCTCAATGTCAAAAACGTAAGTTTCCTCGGATTAGAACGCATCTTGGGCTATCCCATCATGATCGAGAACGATGCGAACTGCGCGGCTTTTGCCGAACTGCACGGATATCGGGGAAATGCCGTATATCTTTCATTGAGCGATACGGTCGGCGGAGCGATCTGCATGGACGGCGTCCTGTACAAAGGGGACGGCTTCAAGAGCGGAGAATTCGGTCACATGGTCGTAAATAAAGACGGCGAAACGTGTTACTGCGGTAAACGCGGCTGTTTTGACGCTTATTGTTCCGCAAAGGTCTTGAAAAAGGCAGGGGATGGCGAGTTGACTGTATTTTTCGATAAGGTGAAAAACGGAGAGCAAGAAGCGGTTGCCATATGGGAAAAATATTCCGATTATCTCGCGTTAGCGGTGTCGAATCTTCGCATGGTATTTGACTGCGACGTCGTTTTGGGCGGCGAGGTCGGCGGATATCTGGAAAAATATCAGTTTTCCCTTATGGAAAGAACGAATCTGTATAACAAATTTGAATACGATACGGAGTATCTGAAAATCGGAAAATATAAGAATGAAGTTTCTGCTTACGGCGCTGCGCTTCGGTTCAGGGATGATATTTTCGATGATATTATTGCAGGGACGGAAGAAATAAGCAGAGTGAGCGTATAGTGGATCGGCAATATTAAATTATAATAAGGTAAAAAAGAAGAGCGGAGTGAGCCGCTCTTCTTTTTTGTATTTTGAACGGATCGGTCGGGATCCCGATGCGGTCAGGCATAAAAATCGGGCTGCCTTTACAAGGGTGGTCCGATTTTTGCATTTGTAATTTTTTTGTCAAATTTTAATAATTTTTCTCAAATGGTATTGACAAATTTTAGAATCGTGATATAATAGTAATGTAATATAATAAAATATTTTATAAAAGTTTTTAGTAAAGTAAATTGTGAGGCTCGATTATGGAAGGAAAAATGAAAACCGCGGTCATGTTGGGAATCGGAAAAATGGGGTTCGAAATGCGGCCCATACCCGTAGCGAAGGACGATGAAGTCCTTGTCCGTCTGGAATACGTCGGGATTTGCGGTTCCGATTTGCACTATTATGAATCGGGTGCGATCGGAAAATATGTCGTAAAACCGCCTTTTGTTCTCGGCCACGAGCCGAGCGGAGAAGTCGTCGCCGTAGGCAAAGACGTAAAACATCTGAAAGTGGGCGACAAAGTGGCGCTTGAGCCGGGTAAAACGTGCGGTCACTGCGAGTTTTGCCGTGAAGGGTTATACAACCTTTGCCCCGATGTCGAGTTTTTTGCAACGCCTCCGATCGACGGGGTGTTTCAGGAATATGTAGCGCACAGGGCGGATCTTTGTTTCAAATTGCCCGACAATGTTTCCACTTTGGAGGGCGCACTCATCGAACCGCTTGCGGTCGGGTTCCATGCAGCCATTCAGGGAGAAGCACATTTCGGGCAGACTGCGCTCGTCACGGGGGCCGGTTGCATCGGTTTGGTTTCGATGATGGCTCTCAAGGCGCGCGGCGTTACGACGGTCTATGTCGTCGACGTGATGGAATCTCGTCTGAAAAAAGCGAAAGAACTGGGCGCCAACGAAGTGATCGACGCGAGCAAAGAGGACGTCGTGCAGAGATTAAGTGAATTGACCGGCGGCAGGGGGATCGATCTTGTGATCGAAACTTCGGGCAGCGAGGCGGTTGCGGGACAAGCGATCGATGCCGCAAGAAAAGGGTCGACGTTCGTTTGGGTCGGCTACAGTAGCGACGGAAGCATGAAACTTCCCATGGGTGCTGCGCTGGACAAAGAGCTCACTTTCAAAACGGTGTTTCGCTATCGCCATATTTACCCCCTTGCGATCCGTGCGGTTTCGGAAGGGATCGTCAACGTAAAGGGGATCGTATCCAATATTTTTGATTTCGACGACATTCAGCGCGCGATGGATCTGAGCGTATCGGATAAAAAGAATATCGTCAAATCGGTCGTAAAGATCAGATAAAACCCAATCTATAACAGAAAATATTTTTAAAGGGGTACCCCTTTAGATTTGATGGTATCAAATCTAAACATTTTAATCGTTATCGATACGGCGGAGCCGGAAGAAAGCAAAGCCGTAAAAATATAATCGGAAGGAGGATTATCAATGAGTAAAGTGAAATTGGCAAGGATTTCAGGGATCGCCATGGCTGCCGCACTCACGCTATCCATCGGATCCGCATTTGCGGGTTGCGCTTACAGGAATGCAGATTCCACAGGGCAGCAGGTAGACCACACCAAGACGCAGTTGTATGTCAGCAACCATGACGGCGGTTACGGAAGCGAGTGGCTGGAGGCTGCCGCCGACAGATTTGAAGAATTGTATGCGAATACCCGTTTTGAAGAGGGTAAAATGGGCGTACAGATCATGATCGATACGCCGAAGAGTATCGGCAGCAACTTGATAAGTACCATTAAGGGTTCGCGAAGCGAAGTGTTCTTTACCGAAAGCGTGTATTACTATGATTACGTGGCTGCGGGTGTCGTCGCGGAGATCACCGATATCGTGTGCGGAGAAAATTCCGACCTTTCCGAGTACGGCGATACGGGCACGATCGAAGACAAATTGACGGATCAGCAGATTTCTTATTACAAGACAGACGGGAAATACTATGGTATCCCGCACTATGCCTGCTATCAGGGCATCATTTACGATAAGGACTTTTTTGAAAGCGATCTGCTGTATTTTTCGGCTGACGGCGGGTTCATCGAATCGAAAACGGAAAGGCGTTCGACCGGTCCCGACGGAAAGTACTGCGAAGAGTGTGTCGCCAACGGATACGATTACTCGAATCATGACTGTGACGACGGTCTTCCCGCAACGTATGACGAGTTTATCGAACTGTGCGATCTGATCGCTTCCACGGGCAACACGCCGCTGATCTGGTCGGGGGCAAACCATGCGAACTATTTGGAAAAATTTATGGCGTCCTTGACGACGGATTACGAAGGCCTTGATCAGATGATGCTGTATTATACTTTTGACGGAACGGCCCATAATATTGTCCAGTCGGTCAATAGTGATGGAACGCTCACGATCGAAGGTGGGGAAGACGGTATCGAAATTACCAACGCAAACGGATATAAAATGTATTCTTCTGCAGGAAAGTATTACACCTACAAATTTATGGAAAATATTCTTTCCAATACAGATTATTATCATCATCTTTCTTTCAACGGTACGCACGAACATACCGACGCGCAGGACGACTTCCTTTTCAGTAAGGACGAGAGTTCCCGTATCGCCATGCTGATCGACGGCAACTACTGGGATAACGAAGCGGAAGATACTTTCAACGAAATGTCGAACGGCGATGTTAACCATAAAGATTCCAGATACAGCCGCAAGTTTGGATTTATGCCTTTGCCGAAAGCCACGGAAGATGAAGTTGGGGAAAAATCGACCCTGTTGGACTTTCTGTATTCACTCGGATTTATCAATGTCAATATAGTAGATGATCCCGTAAAACTTGATCTTGCGAAAAAATTCCTTAAATTTGTCAATACGGAAGAATCTTTGCAGGAATTTACGAGGATCACGGGTTCTCCGAAGAGCCTTAACTACACGATGGACGATGAAGATCTCGAGCAGATGTCTTTCTATTCCAGAAGCGTTTGGCATCTGAAAGAAAATTCCGATGTCGTTTATCCGTACAGCACCAACCCCATTTATCTGAACAATCAAAGTACCTTTATCAATGCGGGCGGCTTTACGTCGAGAGTAAATGGTGTTCAATACAGCGATATCGCCAATGCGATCAGAAACAACAAATTTACGGCGACGCAACTGTTCAACGGTCACGTATCTCTCCATTCGGAGAGCGACTGGAAGCGCGATTACGGCAATTATATTACGGAAGGTTAAGGGGCTCTCGCTATGAAGAAGAGAAAAGAAAGAGAAACGGCCGGGTGGGCATATAATGCCCGCTCCGCCGTTTCCGGATTCTTTTATAATATTTCAGTTAAAATACACGAGCATTTGCCGCATAAGAAGAATACTGCCCTCGGCGTCCGGAAAAGAAACAATATGATTTTTTATTGCTTATTAATGATTTTTCCGGTGGCGCAGTTCTGCGTATTCTGGATCGGTGTCAATGCGAACTCGATTTTGCTTGCTTTCCGTTCTTACGATGCGCTGACGGGTATTTATACTTGGGTCGGGTTTGAGAATCTTTCCAATGCGTTTTACGACCTCGTGCACGATCCCGTCATGCTTACAGCCGCAGGAAATTCTCTCCTTGCTTATTTTTGGGGCTTAGTTGCGGGGGTTTCTTTGGGGATCCTGTTCAGTTACTATATCTATAAAAAAAGGGCATTGCACGGGATATTTAAGGTATTGCTCTTTTTGCCTTCCGTCATTTCTTCCATGGCTATGTCGATCATGTTTAACTACGTTGTCGAGCGCGCGGTTCCTGAAATTATAGCATGGATTACGAACAGCGAGGTGGGAGACGGCCTGATTTCCAATCCAGACAGTGCTTTTACGACTATCCTTATTTATGGGATTTGGTTCGGGTTCGGCGGAAACGTGCTGATGTATGTCGGTGCGATGAGCGGTATTTCCGACTCTGTCGTCGAGGCCGCCCAACTGGACGGCGCAGGGCCTGCAAGGGAATTTTTCTCAATCACCTTGCCCTCCATTTGGCCTACGATCAGCACTTTCCTTATTGTAGGGGTGGCGGGTATCTTTACCAACCAGATGAATTTGTATAACTTCTTTGGCGGAAGTGCGGACAGTAATCTGTATACGTTCGGTTATTTTCTGTATAAGGAAACGGTTTCGGCTACAACTTCCCGCTATCCTTACCTGAGCAGTATGGGTATTCTTATGACCTGCGTTGCGGCACCGTTGACGCTGGGTATCAGAAAACTGCTCGATAAATTGGGACCGAGCGTCAATTAATGGGAGGGAAAATATGCAAGATACTATAAAAGATATTGTTTCCCCCGAAGTGAGCGAGCCTGCTGAACAGCAGAATGCGATTCCGAATATGGGAGAAGTTCAGAATCTCCCCGAGGAAGGTCAGAAAATTAAAAGATATCACAAGGGTATCAGTCCTTTGATGTTGGTTTTGGGGATCATTCTCGTCATCTATTCCATATCGTTGCTTTTGCCCATGATCTGGTCGCTCATCACCTCCTTCAAAGACAGGTATGAATTCAGAAAAAATCTGTTCGGGCTTCCTCAAGAATGGGTGCTTGAAAATTACATCAATGTATTCAAGACTTTTAAGGTTACGGTAGAATCGGGCGCGGGCAACCGTGTTGTCTGGTTCGAAGAGATGTTTCTTAACTCCTTATTGTACGCGATCGGTTGCGCCTTTGCGTCGACTACGGTAGCGTGCGTGGTCGCGTACCTCACGTCAAAATTTCCCTATAAGTTTTCAAAAGTGATCTATACGGTCGTCATCGTCGTTATGATCATCCCCATCGTCGGAAGCCTGCCGTCTGAAATCCAGATGTCGCAGACGCTCGGCTTCTACGATCATATCTGGGGCCTGTGGATCATGAAAGCAAACTTTTTGGGGATGTATTTCCTTGTCTTTTACGGGATGTTCAAAGGTTTGCCGGACGAATATGCGGACGCCGCGTATGTCGATGGCGCGGGCAACTTGAGTGTTCTTCTGACCATCATTTTCCCTCTCGTGAAGACGACGTATTTCACCATTTGGCTGCTCAACTTTATCGGGCTGTGGAACGACTATCAGACTCCTTTGGTCTACATTCCCAATTCGCCTACGATGGCGTACGGATTGTATTATATGTTCAACCTGACTTCAGAGGCGGTCGCGTCCGTCCCGACGAAACTGGCCGCTTGTATGATTATGTTGGTTCCCATCTTGGTCCTTTTCCTGATCTTCCATAACCGTTTGATCGGTAATATCACGGTAGGGGGATTGAAGGAGTGATCATGTACTTGTACACGAAAAAGCAGGAACAGGAGAAATAAAATGAAATTTAATCGAGTTAAAGGATACAGGATTTCGGTGCTTGTGCTCATAGCGGTATTTTTGTGTTCGGTCTTTGCGGTGTTTACGGTTTCCCGCACAGGATCGGCGGAAGAGACCGACTATTTTGAAAACGAGTATGAAATCGATACCGAACTTACCGTCCCTTCCACAAAGATCACCGTGGGCGGAACGGAATACGATGCGCAGACGATCATTCATTTCCCGAGCGGCTCTGCGTATTCGTCTTCTGCGATAACACTCTCCGAAAGGGGGCAGTATCGCGCGGAAATGTATGCAACTGTAAACGGCAGAGTATACCGCGAGTACGAAGAGTTTATCGTCTATGATTACCTTTATGAAGTCGAAGGTGGTTTAAATTCGGCGGCGGTATATGAACCGTCCTATCTTGCTCCGACGGTAAACGGAATCAATGTGCAACTTGAGTCCGGTTCTGTATTTTATTACAACAAGTTGATCGATCTTGAGGCTCTCGGCAAGGATAAAGCGTTTATTACGACTTTCTTTGCTCCGCAGGCGGTCGAAGAACAGGACGGACAGACGCTTTGGTTCGTATTGACGGATGCATACGATTCCGAAAATCAGGTGCGCATCAAGTGCAGCGCTTCGCGCGACGGCATCGATCACGGCGTGACCTATATTCAGGCGGGCGCATCCGATCAGTCTACCGTAGGGGTAGAGTGGAATCAGGGCAAAGTGCATACAAATAATATTTACGGATTCCCCGTGAATGCGTCTTTTTACGGTGTGCCTAACTCTTCCGCATCTCAGGATTTAAGCGAAAACGGGATCAATCTGTATTTCGATACGGAAACGAATCAACTTTTGAGCGATCAGTATCGCAATATTTCCGGCGGTAACGGTTCAACGAACGTGATCATCGATCTGGACGATCCTCAATATTTCGACAATCTTTTCGAGGGCTTTACGACGGGAGAAGTTTATCTCTCCATTTATGCTACCGATTTGTTAAAAAACAATTTCGGGCTGGAAATTAAAACGATTGCAGATCATGATTTGTCCGTAAACAAATTTATTGATGATGAAGAACCTGAAATAACGGTGGATTTCGGCGACTACGCAGAGGGAGAGTTGCCGCAGGGTCTGGTCGATCATGCATACCCGATTTTTGAAGCGAGTGCGGCCGACAAATATTCGGATACGGAAATTTCCGTTAACGTCTATTATGACTACGCGGGTAAAAAGGTTGACTGTTATATTGAAGACGGCGCATTCTATCCCGATAAAGCGGGCACCTATACGATCGAGTATACGGCGACAGATGTGTTCGGAAATCCTGCGATCCGCCTTGTAGAGATAACGGTCGAAGAAACGGCTCCCGCCCTCACATTGACTGTGGAAACGCAGGACAGGGTGACGGAAGGATATGTCGGCAATGAGATCGAAGTCAGCGAAGCCACGACGTCGGGCGGTGTCGGTTTCGGTTCGGTCAGTATTTCTGTTATCGCGCCCGACGGTACGGAGGCGGCAATCGAAGACGGATGCTTCATCCCGAGATCGGAGGGTACGTATACCGTCAAGTATACGGGTACCGACTATGTAAGACAGCAAGTTATCGACGATTATGAGGTATTGATTACGCTGGGAGAAGATCCCGTTTTTGAAGGAGATGTCACGCTCCCTCGCTATTTCCTCACCGGTTACGAATACGAACTGCCTTCCTTTACGGCATATAACTACACGGCGAACGGTGTCTTTGAAATTCCGGCAAGCATCCGCGTCAGAGACGGATCCGGTGAACGGACGATCGGCTCGAATGGCAGAGTTACTTTTACGTCGAGTGCGGCGGAGAGCGTTGCGACGATCACCTATTCCGTGCAGACGGCGACAGGTTATGCAGAAAAAACATATGAAGTCCCTTTGTTCAACGTGCGAACTGAAGACGAAATCATCATGGAAAATTATTTCCAATTGACGGGCTTTACGACACGTTCGGCGGAAAGTGATTATCTTGCGTTCGGCACGGCGACGGATAATTCCACGCTCACGTTTGTCAATCCGCTTTTGGCTGATGATTTGAGTTTAACTTTCCTGGTTAATACGGCGAAGAACAGATATAACACGATTAATATATATCTTATAGATGCTTCTAATAGCGATACTTTGAAGTTCACTTATAGCCAATACGGAGCCTATTCGAGATTTTATATTAACGACGCTTCCACAGGATACACGGTTACGTCTTCTTTCACAAGTACGATAGCAAACGAATTCCAGATGTACTTTGATAATGAACTTTCGAGTGTTATGGGTTCGGGTGATTCGAACTATATAAATGTTAATTCAACATTAGACGGAAAACCTTTTTCCGGTTTTGCGGACGGGTATGTCTATTTGATGATTGAATTGGAAAACGTAACCGGCGAAAGCGAAATTTGGATTAGAAATATCAACTCTCAGCCGATGAATTCCACGACGATCGACCGCGTCGCGCCCAGACTTACGGTTCTCGGCGATCACGGCGGTGCGTTGCCGTACGGTTCCGACGTTGTGCTCAATTCCATCGCTTATGCCGACGTGCTCGATCCCAATCCTTCGATCACGCTCACGGTGTTCGCGCCGGACGGCACTGTCGTTACTTCAAAAGACGGGCTTCTTCTCGAAGAAGTGCAGCCGGACAATTATACGATCACGCTCGACCGATACGGAGTGTACAGCGTCGAATATACGATCGAGGACGCTTCCGGCAGATCGCGTACGATGAGTTACGATATCATCGTGGATGACGGTATCGCTCCCGAAATTTCAGTCGGCTCTATAGCGTCTACTTGCAAGGTCGGCGATGTGATTGTCATCCCTTCTGTAACGGTCACCGATAACGAGACCCCTGCGGAAGAGATCGGCGTATATGTTGAAATACTGACTCCGATCGGCAGAGTGGAGATTTTGCCCGAAGGATCGAATTCCTTCAAAGCGGATTGGGCCGGAACGTACACGGTATATATCACCGCGCGCGATGCTGCCGGCAATATCGCAATCGTAGAAATGACCATAACGGCGGAGGAGAATTGACGAGATGAAAAAATCAAGGATCATCGCAATACTGTGCTGCCTGACGATGTTGTTTTCAGTTGCCGCCTGTTCAAAAGAGGGCGGCAGCGGGGGGCAATCCGCTACGGGTACGATCGATACCTCGAACGGAAAAGTTCCTTACGAGGGCGGCACGCACATTTACAATTATACTTCTACGGGCAAGAATATCGTAGAAGGGGCGACCAGCGATTACAAGATCGTATATCCTGCCGACTTTGAAGCAGACGAAAGCACCGCGGCGGACGAGATCCGTTATTGGATCGAGGAGTCGACGGGTGTGCGTCTGGAAAAAGTTACGGATACCGGATTAACTTTTACTTCCGATTCCAAATACATCTCCGTGGGGGATACGACGCTTGCAGAGCAGGCGGGCGTGACGCTGACGGAAGATGTGGGTTATTCGGGCTTTCAGATCAAAACGGAAGGCGACAGCATCTTTCTGATCGGCGAGACGGCATCGGGCGTCCTGTTCGGTTCTTACGAATTGCTGTACCGTTTGGTAAACTTCCGTACGTACAGTTCGGATATGAGCGTTTGCGACGAAAAGACGTCTATAGAGTTGTACGATTTTGACATTACGGATATTCCCGACTTTGAATACCGCATGACGCAGTACGGCTTTGTCAGATATAACGAAACGACGGCAAACCGTATGCGCATGAATCAGGAGGGAGACGTATGGATTTCGGTGGGCGGAAATTACTGGCACAACACCTTCAAATATCTCCCGCCCGACGATTATCTGGAAGATCATCCCGATTGGTATGACAGTTCATCCTCGCCCCAGCAACTGTGTTTCCTGGCGCACGGAGATGATGAACCGGGTGGAGAAGCGGAGCAACTTTACAATACCTTCCTCACGAATTTCATTTCCTATCTCGATGCGAATCCGGATATATACAACATCACCATCACGCAGGAAGACGTAAACGTATGGTGCGAATGTCCGGCATGCAATGCCCAGCAGGAAAAATACGGCACGGATGCGGCGACGATCGTACAGTTCTGCAACAAGATCTCTGACGGTGTGAAGGCACATTATGAAGCGCTCGGACAGACGCGCGACATCAATATCTGCTTCTTTGCATATCACAAGACGGAAACCGCGCCCGTAAAATTGGTGGACGGCGAATATCAGCCGATCGACGATTCCGTGATCTGCCGCGATAACGTAAGCGTATTCTATGCGCCCATCTTTGCGGATTACAGCCATTCCTTCTATGAACAGGAGAACAGCAACGTCGCGACGACTTTGGAAGGCTGGCGTGCATTGAGCGATAAACTGTATCTGTGGATCTACAGCACGAACTTCAGTTACTATCTGTATCCGTACAACAGTTTCAACAGCATGCAGGGCAACTACTGGTTCGCGCTGAATCACGGCGGCAGTTACATGTTCGACCAGGCACAGTACAACAACTATAACTCCACGGGCTGGGGCAGGCTGAAAGCGTACCTGAACAGCGAATTGCAGTGGGATGCCTCGCAGAACATGAACGATCTGATCGACGAGTTCTTTGAAAACTATTATGCAGAGGCCGCAGAGCCCATGCGCGAATTGTTCAATATGTACCGCACGCATTTTGCGTATATCGAAGAATATCTCGGTGTAGGAGGGGCGATCGGCGGCAGGTATTACGGATCGCAGTACTGGCCAATCGGCACGCTGAACGCGATGCTGGATAAGATCGACGAAGCGTATGCTGCGATCGATTCGCTGCAGCGGACGGATCCCGCCCGTTACAGCACGATGTACGATCGTATCTGCATCGAGAGCATTGCGTATCGTTTCCTGAAGATCAACAATTATAGTTCCAGATTCACGGCGTCCGATCTCCTTGCGGAGCAGGAATCTTTCCGCGACGATTGCGAGCGTATGAATCTGACCAAGTTTTCCGAGTCCTCGGATATCTCTACCCTTTGGACGGAGTGGGGCATTTAAGCAGTCGATGCGCGGTTGAATTCCTGGCTCTTCAGGAATTCAACCGCGGGAAAAATCGGGAGAAAAAACTATGAAAATAAAAAGCAAAATTTTACTTTTGGTCGTTTTTGCGCTTGCTCTGTCTCTCTTTGCGTTTGCCGGCTGCGACAAAAAGGCTGACGATAACACGCAAAGCGATACGGGGGAGGAACTGACGCTCAACTATTCTGCATATTCACTTGATCTGTACGAACAAGTTACGCTGAGCGTGACTTCCGACACGGAGGGCACGGTTCAGTGGACGACTTCCGACGCGAGTGTCGCTACGGTAGCGGACGGGGTTGTGACCTCTTTGAAAAACGGTACGGCGACCATCACGGCAGCAGTCGGAGACAATTCGGCAACCTGCACGATCACCGTTCAGTCGACGGGCGCGGTGCCCGTCATGAACGGGCTTCCCGAATCGGGTACGGTGACTCTTGAGATCGGCGGCAGATATAATGTCGAACCGCAGATCAATTATAAGGGGAACGACGTAGAGGCCGAATTCACGTACCAGACGGACGATGCGCAGATCGCTACGTTTGAAAACGGCGTGATCACAGCCATTGCGGCGGGTACCGTTACGGTCACGGTTTCGGCGCAGTTTTATGACTATTCGCTCGAACAGTCGATAGAAGTGACCGTCCTCGCGGCGTAAAAAGCGCGGCGGAATAATAATAAAAGGCAATAACGGCGCGCGGCGAACGCGCGCGCCGTTAAATAATCTGTAGGAGGAGAAGAGATGAAACAGAAAGTGAGAGTTTTGCTTCTTGTTGTCTGTATGTTGCTTGCAACGTGCTGTATCTTTGTGGCGTGCAACAACAAAACGGATGACGGCGGCAACTCGGGTGATGTAACTGTTACACTCAGCCAGCAGACGCTTTCGCTCGACTTGTACGAGCCGGCTACGCTGGAAGCCACCGTTACAGGCTCGACGGAAGATCCTACGTGGTCTTCATCCGATTCGGCGACAGTATCTGTCGATCAGGACGGCAACATCGTGGGCTTGAAGGACGGTTCGGCAACGATCACGGCAAGTGTGGGGGATGCAAGCGCGCAGTGCACGGTAACTGTCGACGAAACGGGGGCGCGCCCCTCGTTTGTGGGTCTTTCGACCAGCCTTGAACTTGGTGTTAACGACGAGCAGACGCTTGCTCCGACCGTTGAGTACAAGGGCAAGACGCTGAGCGGCCTGACCATTTCGTACACGACCGAAGATGCCGACTATATCACGGTTTCTTCCGACGGTACGATCACGGCGTTAAAAGTAACCGCGCAGAATGATCCTGCGGTTATCACCGTTTCCACGAGCTATTACGATTGGACGGTATCCACGCCGGTCAATGTGACGGTTGTGGACGACGTGACCATTTCGCTCGATGTTACGAATCTTGCGCTCTACATCAGCGCGCCGACGGAAGATTTCGCGACCACGCATCAACTGGTAGCAACGATCACGGACAACGGCATCGACATTGACTCTTTGGAGAATGTCACGTTCGCCAGTTCCGACAGCGATTCCGTCTCTGTCAGCGACGAGGGCTTGATTTCTGCACTCAAACTGACGACCTCTCCCGTCACGATCACGGTAACGTATACTTCCGTTGCCGGACAGGATTTCACCGCTACATGTACGGTCACCGTTTCCAGGCCTGTCATTGAAGAGACGGCGTCCATCGATATGCTCGGGGATGAGCCTTACGTGTTTGAAAGCACGGCGCTTGCAGGCGCTACGGTCGATAGCGTTCAGTACGAAAATACTGATATTACCTTTACGACCGGCACGAACACCGTGAGCATCGCGCTGAGCGAATTTTCTAAGATCAAGACGGGCGAAGACAAGCGTATTTCCATCGTTCTTGACAACGGCACGCAGATCGATATCGTTGCCACTGTTTATGCGACGATCACCACCGCCGATCAGTTTACCGGTATGAGGGACTATCTTACGGTAGATAATGTGACGCTGACGGGTATTATTTATCTGGGCGACGACATTGATTTTGAAGATGCGACGATCAACGGAATCGGCGCGCACACAGGTACAACCAATAACTACGAGTTTACTGACTTGTGGGCCGGCACGTTCGACGGCAAAGGCTATACCATTTCCAACTTCACGATTTCCGAAGATTTCGGCAGCCTGTTTGCTTATATCACTCCTGATGGCGTTGTAACGAATCTTGCCATTGTCGACGCGACGATCAGCGGCGCAAAAGGCGGTATCGTTTCTACGATCAACGAGGGTGAAATTTCCAACATCTTCATCAAGGGCGAAATCGTCAACGGCGACGGTTGTTTGAATGGCAGCACTTGGGATTATATTAACCAGGCTTACAGCGGCGTAGGTATGGGTTCAACGGCGCTTGTCACGTCTGTTGTCGCATCAACGCTCGATTCTCCGACGGCTACTATACACGACGTTTTTGCAGTGGTAGACAATTGGTCGTATAGCAATGACGGACAGGGCGGTATTATCGTTTCGTGTGTGGTTCCCGGCACGTATGGCAGAGGTGAATATAACCTTTACAATCTGTATGCAGTCAACGGCAGGGGCACGTCCGGAACGACTTGGGATGCTGACTGGGGCAACAAGCTGTCTGCGGTAGCAAACAATAATGCAAACCGCGGTACAAACCATCAGCCCAATGCAGATAAAGAAGCGCAGGGCGCTTTGACGGAAAGCGATCTGATCGCGCAGTATAATCCTGCTTCCCCGATGGCGAGCAAGAACATCAAGACGTTTATCGGCGGATATTCTGACTTCTCCAACTGGCTTGCCGATGAAGACAACGAGTTTGTCGGCTTTGACGGCGACGTCTGGACGAAAGTGGGCAAAATTCCCGTGTTCAAGACGAGTGCGGATGTGTTCGGTTCGGAGGCGGATTTCGCTGTCACGCAGACCACGGTAGCGGTCGGCGTTACAGATACGCAGTTGACGATTGCCGGCACGACGAAGTTCACCACCGTCTCTTTTGCTTTGAAAACTCCTATCGACGGCGTTAGCCTTACGTCTGACGGCAAACTTACGGTAGCAAGTTCTGTTGTAGACGGAACGGAAATTACGGTCGTTGTGACCTCTCCCGTTTATCCGGACGGTGTTGAAACCGTGATCACGGTCGAAAATGCCGTTCAGACGGACTTGACGGATACCGTCATTGCAGATCTCCTCTCCGATGGCTCTGTCACGATTGAACTTGAGGGCCTTACAGGGGTCACCGATGTTAAATACGGCGATACGAGCCTTGACTATACGACCGGCACGAACAGTGTGATCATCGAGGAAAGCGAATTCGCAGCCGTTAAAACGGGCGAAAAACTCATCTCGATCTACACTTCCGGTACGCGGTATGATGTTCTGATCACGGTTGTCGCCAATATCGATTCTCCTACGGAATTCACCTCTATGAAAGATTACCTGAACGTAGAGGGCGACACGCTGACCGGTATCATCAATCTCAGCGACGATATTGATTTTGATGGGGCAACGATCAACGGTATCGGTGAAGTTACCGGCACTGGGTATAACTCTCAAGATTCGTCTAGCGGCTATGTCTTTACCGACAAGTGGGCGGGCACGTTCGACGGCAAAGGTTATACCATTTCTAACTTTACCATCAATTCCGATTTTGGCAGCCTGTTTGCATGGATCACCTCTGAAGGCTCGGTAACCAACCTTGCTCTTGTCAATGTAACGCTCAGCAATGCTGCGGGCGGTGTCGTCTCCACGATCAACGAAGGTGAAATTTCTAATATCTTTGTGAAGGGCACCATTACCGGCGGCAAAGATGCAGTAATCAACAGCACGTATAATGGAGCGGGTTCTGGTACAGCCTCTCTCGTGACCTCAACGCTCTCTGCGAATGCGACGATGCATGACATCTTTGCTGTATTAGAGAGCGGGACGATTGCTGGCGCTTACGGCGGCATTATTATTGGTTTTGTAAATATTTCTGGATGGTCTCAGTCCGGCAGATGTGATTACGTCAATGTATCGAACTTGTATGCAGTAAATGGTAACGGTAACAGCAGTTGGGGCACTCACCTTTCTGCAGTCGGCAGTTCTGTCGGCGGACATTCCACAAACCATCAGGGCTCTATTGATAATCCGAGCAATGCTAGTATACAGTGGCAGTTTGTAACGGATTCCGATAAGATCGCGCAGTATGTGGGCGAAGAGCACCCGATGGTGAGCAAGAACATCAAGACGTTCTTGAACAGTTACACCGAACTTTCCACTTGGGTAGCGGATGAAGAGAACGAATTTGCGGGCTTCACTTCCGATGTTTGGACGAAGTTGGGCAAGATCCCCGTATTCAAGACCTGTTCTGATGTGTTTGGCGCTGCGACAGATCTCGCAGTCACGCAGACCACGGTAAATGCTGACGGTACGCAGGTGCAGTTGACGCTTGCCGGTACGTCGACTTTCGCAGTCACCTATTCCCTGAAAGAAGCGGTGGAAGGTGTCGAAATCACGTCTGACGGTAAACTTACGGTAGCGGATACGGTTGCGAATGATACGCCAATTACCGTTGTTGTAACTTCTATTATCTATCCGAATGGTGTCGAAAGCACGATTACCGTTCGCAAGGTAACTACAGAGAGTGTCTCGCTTGACCCGATCGATTTGAGTACGGTAACCGATAATATCACCCTTAATTTGGGCAGCGGTATTGCCGGCGCAAACAGCATCGATTCTGTCACGTATAACGATGCGGATATTACCTTTTCCGAAGCCGACGGCGTGATCACGATCGCCAAGTCCGAATTTGAAGAGAAGGTCGGCAGCGGAGAAATCGTTTTGACCGCATCTGCAGATGATGCTTATTACTATACTGTCAATGTGACTGTTGCGGATAAGATCATTACGACTCCCGAAGAATTTACGGGTATGAAAACATATCTCACCGCTTCGGGTGAAGATGCTCTTACCGGTTACATCCTCTTGGGCGATAATATCGATCTCGAAGATGCCACCTATAACGGTATCGGTGAGGTTTCCGGCTCTGATGGCAATTATACCTTTACCGACAAGTGGGCGGGTACCTTTAACGGAAACGGCCATACCGTTTCCAACTTCACCATCAACTCGAATTTCGGTAGCCTGTTTGCGTGGATCACCTCTTCGGGTGTCGTGAAGAACCTTGCTCTTGTTGATGTAACGCTTAGCAATGCAGCGGGCGGTGTTGTCTCCACGATCAACGAAGGTGAAATTTCTAACATCTTCGTGAAGGGTACCATCAGTAGCGGTAAAGATGCCGCAATCGGCGGTTCGTATGGTACAGGAACGGGCGCACCTTCGCTCGTGACCTCGACGCTCTCTGCGAGTGCGACGATGCACGATATCTTTGTCGTGTCAGAGGGTTCGACCATCACAACTTATGGCGGTCTGATTATCGGATTTGTAAATATTTCTGGATGGTCTCAGTCCGGCAGATGTGATTACGTCAATGTATCGAATCTGTATGCGGTCAATGTCAACGGCGGTACCGGTTGGGGCGCTTTTGTCTCTGCAGTCGGAAGTTCTGTTGGCGGGTCTTCCACGAACCATCAGGGTTCTATTGATAATCCGGATAATGCTAGTATACAGTGGCAATTTGTAACGGATTCCGATATGATCTCGCAGTATGTGGCCGAAGATCATCCGATGGTGAGCAAGAACGTCAAAACATTCAAGGCGGGTTACTCCGAACTGACTACTTGGGTAGCAGAGAATGAAATCGTCGGCTTCACTTCTGATGTCTGGACGAAAGTAAGCGAAGTTCCCGTATTCAAGACCTGCACGGATGCAATTGTGATCGGATAAAACGTCTTAACGGCGGCAAGTGCATAAAAACAAATGAACCGCAGAAAATGCGGTTTGGGTAAATGGGGTAATGCGGCGGCATCTGCCGCCGCATTATTTCTGTTTTCTCGGCAATTTTTTTGTTTTGCTTGTGCAATTTAATTTTATATAGTATACTAATAAAGAGCGGAACATTCCTCCGCAAAACACACTGAAAAGTGCCTGTAGGGCACAGATTTTTACGGTTAAAGTTTTATGATAAAAGCAGTTATTTTCGATTTAGACGGCGTTTTAGCCGATACAGAACCCCTGCACGAAAAATCGCGCGATGTTTTGCTGGCAAAACTGGGGTTAGACGTGGCGGCGCTTTCTCCCCGCGCATATGCAAAAAGCAAGCGTACATATTGGGGAGAAGTCGCAAAAGAGTGCGGCCTTTCAAAGACCGCCGAAGAACTTACCTTGGCAGAATTTGAAATTTTATTGGATATTGCCCAAAACAGCGGGCTGCAACCGAACCCCGGCGTGCCCGCCGCGATCGACGCGGTCAGGGCAATGGGGCTGAAAACGGCGGTTGCCTCCTCCTCCGATCGCATGTACGTGGAAAAGATACTCAAGATCACGGGGCTGAAAGACAAATTTGACGATACCGCCTGCGGGAACGAGGTCGCTGCGGCAAAACCCGCTCCCGACGTGTATATAAGGGCGCTCGGCCTTTTGGGCGTGCAGGCGGAAGAAGCGCTTGCCGTAGAAGATTCCGACACGGGCGCGCGCGCGGCTTGCGCGGCGCACATTCCCTGTATAGGGTACGATGCGGTCAGCGATGAAAAATTCAGGCAAAAACTCGATCTTTGCTTTTGCAAGATCACCAATATGCGCGATTTGCCCGCCGTCGTCCGCCGCTGTATAGAGGAAAAATGAATCAGAAATTTATCGTGATGTCGGCCGATGCTTTGGTCGTTGAAGATCTGAAATTGTTGGAAACGCTCCCCAATTACAGAAAATACGTATCGGGCGGAGCGCGCACGAAAAGCATGCTTTCCGTCTATCCCTCCGTCACGTATGCGGCGCATACGGCAATGTCTACAGGCTGTACGCCCGGTAAGACGGGGATTTTAGGAAATTACGAAAAACTGGAGCCCGCCGTCATGCAGCATCCCTGGGTGTTGGATCGGTCTAAGGTGAAAGTGCCCGATATTTTTACGGCGGCAAAGCGCGCGGGCCTTACGACGGCGAGCGTCTTTTGGCCCGTTACGGGAAATCATCCCGACGTCGACTGGCTGATCAACGAGTGGCCGGGCGCCGCGCCCGACCTTCCCATCGCAGAGGCGCTGAAAGGGCAGGGCAGCAGTGCGGAAGTGCTCGAGATCGTCGAAAAATATAAAAACGAAATGGTAAGGACGGGCGTGCATCCCGGGTGCGATTATTTCGTTGCAGATTGCGCCGCCGAGATCATACGCCGCTTTGCGCCCGACCTCTGTATGTTGCACCCCGCCAACGTTGACGGCGCCCGTCATGCTGGCGGCGTGTTCTGCGAGGGCGTAGAGCAGGCCGTCAAAGTCACCGACGATATGATCGGCATCGTCTGCCGCGCAATGGAAGCGGCCGGCTATACGGGAAAATTCAATTTTATTCTCGTCAGCGATCACGGGCAGTTGGATATGCGGCGCATCGTGAATCTCAACGCGCTCTTTGCCGACCTCGGCTGGATAGAGACGGATTCCGACGGCAATCTGAAAGATTGGTCCGTCTGGGGCATTTCGCAGGGATTTTCCTCCTATATCATATTGAAGGATCCCGGCGACGAAAAATTTACCAAAGAAGTGGCGTTGGCGCTTCGCGGCATGGCCAAAGAGGGTCTTTGCGGGATCGGAGAGGTGCTCGACAGGCAACAGGCGCGCGAGCGTTACGGCGTATGGGGGGATTTTTCCTTTATCGTGGAAACGGACGGGATCACGGGATTCGGCGACGATTATCGCTCGCACGTCCATCGTTCCGAACGCGACCCTTCCGATTATCGTCAGGGTGCGGCCACGCACGGCCATATGCCGCACAAGGGTCCGCAGCCCGTATTTTGTGCGAAAGGCCCCGCCTTCAAAGAAAACGTGATTGCCGAAAGCGGTAAAATTTACGATCTTGCCCCTACGCTTGCCAAAGCGATGGGAATACCGTTTTTCGATTGCGACGGCCAGGTATTGGCTGACCTCTTGCGCGGATAATACAGGGAGATGTGGATATGATCATCAGTGTCGGAGAAATACTCGCAGATCTGATCGGAAAGGAAAAAAACGGCCTCGTCACCTATGAAAGGTATGCCGGCGGCGCTCCGTTCAATGTGGCGTGCGGGTTAAAAAAACTCGGGGTAAAATGCGGTTTTTGCGGCTGCGTCGGAGACGATCTGATCGGGGATTTTCTCGCCGGCTTTGCAAAGCGGCAGGGGTTTGATTATCTCTGCTGCAAAAAAAGCGGCGAGCGCAATACCACGCTTGCCTTTGTCGAATTGGACGAAGCGGGAGAGCGGAAGTTCAGTTTTTTCCGTAAAAACACGGCGGACTTTATGTTGCCGCAGGAAGAGACGGACACGATCGCACAACTTGCGGATATTGTCCATATCGGTTCTTTGCCCCTTTCCGAAAAGGAGGGCAGAGACTTTGCCGACCGCCTCATCCGGAAGGCGGCCCTTGCGGGAAAAAAGATCAGTTTCGACGTAAACTATCGCGACGATATCTTCGCAAGCGAACAGGAGGCGGTCCGCATTTACAAAAAGTATATCGACCTTGCGGACATTGTCAAATTTTCCGAAGAGGAGATCGCCCTGTTTGCCAAGGGGCAAACGGTCGCGGAAATGCTCGGAGATCTCAATGCGGAAGGAAAAAAGATCATTTTCGTAACGTTGGGCGCTAAGGGCAGCATGGTTTCGGCGTACGGAAAAATTTACAGCCAACCTGCATTGAAGATCGACGCCGTCGATACGACGGGCGCGGGCGACGCCTTTTTTGCCGGCGTTCTGAGCGCGCTCGGCAGCGGCTCGCAGGACTGGCCCGCGATACTGCGGAAGGGGAACGTCTGCGGCGCGCTTACGGCATGCGGAAAGGGAGCGATCGATGCGTTTCCCGATCGGGATAAAGTGGAACAACTTACAGACAAGGTATAAAAAATCGCGAAAGGAGATTTTTATGAAAATTAAATTTTTGGGAACAGCCGCTTATGAAGGGATTCCCGCACTTTTTTGTAATTGCGATGTTTGCAGAAAGTCCCGCGAACTTGGCGGAAGGAACATGCGTTCCCGCTCGCAGGCGCTTGTGGACGAGGACCTGTTGCTCGATTTTCCCGCCGATACGCTTTGGCACACCCACCGTTTCGGGCTGGATTGGCAGAAGATCCGCTATTGCCTGATCACGCACGATCATTCCGACCACCTCTATCCCGAAGACGCGATCCAGGCAGATCCTGCCTTTACGCACGGGCATAACGGCCTGCATTTTTATTCCGCGCAGGCGGGGTATGACCATCTGAACAACAAACTCGGCGACAGCACGAAAAAACTCATAAAAATATCCCTTGTCGAAGCGGGCAAAAAATTTACCGCCGGCGATTACGAGGTTTTGCCCCTTTGGGCAGATCACGATTCTTCGAGTTCGCCCGTCTTCTATTCGATCAGAAAGGGGAACAAAAAGTTGCTTTACGCGCACGATACCGGTTGGTTCCCCGATGCGTCCTGGGATCTTTTGAAAAAGGAAGGAGGCGTGTTTGACCTGATCTCCCTCGATTGCACGGGCGGGCTCGTCGGTGGCGGCTGGACGCGCGGTCATATGGGGCTTGAAACGAATCTGAAAGTGATTGAGCGTTTGCGCGACGAAAAACTGATCGACGATAAAACGATCATCGTGGCGAATCATTTCACGCACAATGCAAACACCTATGACGAACTGATCGTCGAAGGAAAAAAACATGGTGTCATCATCTCATATGACGGCATGGAAATGGATTTCTGATTTTGCCTGAACAACACTGAAAAGATTGCAATGTTCCTCATTGTTTAAAAATCCGAAATATACCATAAAAAACCCGGCTCCCGAAAATTTTCGGAGGCCGGGTTTTTGTCTATGAATCAAAAATTTCAAAGCGGGCGGCAAATCACATGCTTTCCGCCGCAAACCGCATAGTGCGACCCGTCCGGCAGAGAGATCTCCGCTTCTACACCGCTCGGGATCTCATATTCATAGCGAACGGAATCCTGCGTATAGCGCCAAGCCGCGCGCAGAGTACCGTATTTTGTTTCAAACGCAATGTCAGAAAATCCCAAACGCCGATCCGGATGCGGGCAGATCGAAATTTTCTTATACCCCGCTTCGATGGGGGTGATGCCCGCGCTGACGCCGAAGATCCAATCGAAAACGGCGCCGTAAGCGTAGTGGTTGAAGGAGTTCATGTCCTTGCTCCAGATCCTTCCGTTCTCGTCGATGCCGTCCCAATGTTCCCACATCGTGGTTGCGCCCATGTTGACGGAGAACAGCCACGAAGGTGCTTTTTCCTGGAACAGAAGGTCGTAAGCGACGTCCGATCTCCCGTTGGCCGAAAGTGCGTGCAAAATGTAGGGGGTGCCCAAAAATCCTGTGGACATTCTTCCGCCGCATTGCTCGATGAGGGATACGAGCGCATCGGTAAGTTTTTGTCTGTCCTTTTCCTCGCACAGGCCGAAATGCAGCATCAGCGCCAGCGCCGTCTGCGTATAGCAGGTAGGTTTATCCGCCTTGCCGATGAGCGCAGGTTCACCCTTGGGGAATCCGTTTTCGGTATATTCTTTTGCGAACGCTTCTCCGATCTTTTTGCGGAGAACTTTATATTCGGATGCGTCCTTTCCCAAAACCTCTCTTGCGGCGATCACCAGGTCAACGGAGTACGCATAAAACGCTGTAGAGATCAGGCCGATATCCGTCGCGCCGACATAGGTGCCGTAGGGGGCGTCGGTCGCCAGCCAATCGCCGTAGTGGCCGCCCGTATTCCAAAGATAAGGATCGTCGCCCGTATTTTTAATATACGCCACCCATTTCTCCATGCTGTCCAGGCATTCGGCGAGAATGGCCTTGTCTCCGTATGCCCTGTAAATTTCCCAGGGGCAGATGGTGAGCGCGTCTCCCCAGCCCGAGGAGATGCGGGTACTCAGTTCGCCCGCTTTCGGAGAAACGCCTTCAATGCTTCCGTCCTCATTTTGGTCGTGCACAAGATCCTTCATCCATTTATGGAAAAATCTGTCCACGTCAAAATTGATGGCAGCGGTGCGGCAGAAGACCTGCGCGTCGCCCAGCCAACCCAGGCGTTCGTCCCTCTGCGGGCAGTCGGTGGGTACGTCGATATAGTTGCTCAACTGTCCCCATACGATATTGCTGTACAGTTGATTGATCTTTTCGTTTCCGCTGACAAAGCGGCAGGTGCGTTTCAGATCCGAATGCAGCGCGAGCGCGGAGAAACAGCCAAGGTCGACCGTCTCTTCGGGATATTCGTCCAAACGGATATAGCGGAAGCCCTGGAAACTGAATACCGGCAAAAATTCATCCTCTCCGCCGCTCAAGGTATAGGTGCACAGATTCGTCGCCTGCCGATAGTTTTCATTGTAAAAATTCCCGTCTTTATCGAGGATCTCCGCGGGTACGAATGAGATCTTTTGCCCTCGTTTTCCGTGAATGCGCACGCGCACCCAGCCCGCCATATTCTGGCCGAAGTCGATCACGCGCTCACCCTTGGGTGTCACGATAAATGCGCGGGGATAGACTGTCTCGTCCGCAACCACTTTTTCCCCGATCTGTCCGATCACTTTGGTTTTGACGGATACGGTCCGCGCGTTCCCTTTCTTTTCGGGCACGATGCGGGCGTCCTGCGTTTCCCCGAAATACAGTTCGGAATAGAGGATTTTACTCGTCCATACTTCCCAACTTTCATCGGTCACGATCTTCTCTTTTGTTCCGTCCGCATAGGCGAGCGTAAGCGTTGCCCGAACGGAAGGCGTCTGCGCATAGGGGCGGTCTTTGCTGCGCCAGCCCAGCATCTCCGCGCAAGCCCACCCGTCGCCGAGTAAAAATTCCAGTTGTGCGGAATCTTTGTCAAAAAACGCCGTCACGTCGTAGGTCTGTTCCTGAACGAAGTGTTTATAGTTCGTCCATCCGGGCATAAAAACGCCGTCTGTAATGCTCTTGCCGTCGATCATGGCGCGGTAACAGCCCATCGCGGTCGCGCGCAAAGTCGCCTTTTTCACCTTTTTTCCGATGCCGATCTGCTTGCGGAAAGAGGGGCAGCAGCCGAGATTTTCAGGCGCTGCGATCCATTTTGCTTGCTCCATAAAGATATGCCTCTTTAGAAGATGCCGCTGGAATTGAACCGGAAAACGGTTGCCGGCATCTTTTCGGATTTTGGTCAAAAGACCGATTTTTCTGAGGGGCAGAATCGCAAAAACCGTAGGTCAAAAACGATCAGAAATACTGACGGAAACTACCCTTATTTATTATATCATTGACGGGCAGAATAGTCAATCGATGGTAAAAAATATTCGCCCTGAGATAGGCGTTTTTTTACATTTTTATATAACAAAAAAGCCGATTTTATTTTATTAAAAAATACCGAAATGCCTGCCCGGGCGGTCGGCGGTCTCATATAAAAAATGACATTTGCAACAATTTTGATTCGGAAATCCCGCCAAAAATATTCCCCGTTCTTTGCCCCTTTTTGTTTGACAAAATCAGATCGAATGTATATACTATATGTGTATTCAAAAATCTGCACGGCACAATATGTTGTGTAAACCGCCGTTCGTGACTGGTGGAAAACGCGGAATGACCGCAGGGGAACGAACGGAGAAGATCGCCGACCACCTGGGCAGTTGTCAAAAACGGCTGCGCAGGTTTTTTTATTCGGCAAAATTTTCAACGGAGGCATTTGAATGCAGACGGTTTTTAACAAAGGATCGTATGAAACCAACATTGACGTGCGCGATTTCATTCAGAAAAATTACACGCCATATACAGGCGGAGCCGAATTTTTGTCCGGCCCTACGGAGCGCACGGCGCGCCTGATGGACAAAATCAACGGGTTGCTGAAAGCGGAGAGCGAAAAGGGCGGCGTGCTCGACGTCGATACCGAGCGTGTATCCTCTCTTTTGACCTATCCCGCAGGTTACGTCGACAGGGAAAACGAGATCATCGTGGGGTTGCAGACGGACGCACCCTTAAAGCGGGGCGTAAATCCTTTCGGCGGGATCCGCATGGCAAGGCAGGCGTGCGAGGCATACGGATTCAAACTTTCCGATAAGGTAGAGGAGGAATTCAGTTATAAAACCACGCACAACGACGGCGTTTTCCACGTTTATACGGACGAGATGAAAGCGGTGCGCCATGCGGGGCTTCTGACCGGGCTGCCCGACGCATACGGCAGGGGGCGGATCATCGGCGATTACAGGAGAGTCGCGCTGTACGGGGTGGACAGGTTGATCGCGGAAAAGGAAAAAGACCGCCGCGCCTACGGCAAAAAACAGATGAGCGAGGAAAATATCCGCACGCTCGAAGAACTGTTTAAGCAGATCGATTTTTTGAAAAAACTCAAAGAAATGGCGCTTCTGTACGGCATCGATATTTCCGCGCCGGCGACAAACGCGCGCGAGGCGATCCAGTGGACATACTTCGCCTATCTTGCGGCGATCAAAGAGCAGAACGGGGCGGCCATGAGCCTGGGCAGGGTCTCGACCTTTTTCGATATTTATATCGAACGGGATATGCGTGACGGATTGCTCGACGAAAAGGGCGCGCAGGAACTTATAGACGATTTTGTCATGAAACTGCGCATCACCCGACAGTTGCGCACGCCCGAATACAACGACCTGTTCGGCGGCGACCCGACATGGACGACGGAAAGCCTCGGCGGTATGGGCGAAGACGGCAGAACGCTCGTGACAAAGACGTCCTTCCGCATGCTCAACACCCTCTATAATCTGGGTGCGGCGCCCGAACCCAATCTTACGGTGCTTTGGTCGGAAAAACTTCCCGAACCCTTCAAAAATTTCTGTGCAAAAGTATCCATCGATACGGATTCCATTCAATACGAAAACGATGACGTGATGCGGCCGATCTACGGCGACGATTACGGGATCGCCTGCTGTGTTTCTGCGATGAAGATCGGAAAACAGATGCAGTTTTTCGGCGCCCGGTGCAACCTTGCAAAATTGCTGCTTCTCTCCCTCAACGGGGGAAAAGACGAAAAGAGCGGCAAACAACTCGGGCCGGAAGGCGAGAGTTTCAAAGGCGTTCTCAGTTATGACAAAGTGCGCGCCGCCTATTCCAAGTATATCGGGTGGCTCTGCAATCTGTATGTCAATACGCTGAACGTCATTCATTACATGCACGATAAGTACGCCTATGAAAAGATTCAGATGGCGCTTCACGATACCGAGGTGGAACGCTTCCTCGCGTGCGGGGTGGCGGGGCTGTCCGTTGCGGTGGATTCCCTTTCAGCCATCAAATACGCAAAGGTCACGCCCGTATATAACGAAGAGGGGATCATCTGCGATTTCCGGACGGAAGGGGACTTCCCCAAATACGGCAACGACGACGACCGTGCGGACAGGATCGCGGTGGAACTTTTGGAAGAGTTTTCTGCCTGCTTGAAAGAGACGCCTGCATACCGCAATGCAAAGCATACGCTTTCCGTGCTGACGATCACATCCAACGTGGTTTACGGCAAAAAGACGGGGGCAACGCCTGACGGGCGTGCGGCAGGGGAACCCTTTGCTCCCGGCGCGAATCCCATGCACAACAGGGATGTCTCCGGGGCGCTTGCCTCTCTGAACTCCGTTGCAAAACTTCCTTACGATTGTTGCAGAGACGGGATTTCCAATACTTTTTCGATCGTTCCTTCCGCACTCGGGCAGGATCGGGAGGACAGGGCGGAAAATCTGTGCGATCTTCTCGACGGATACTTCGGGCAGGGAGCGCATCATCTCAACGTAAATGTTTTTGACCGCGAAAAACTTGTGCTCGCGATGGAGCATCCGGAATTGTATCCGAACGTGACCATCCGCGTTTCCGGATATGCCGTAAACTTCCATAAACTGTCCAGGGCGCACCAACTGGAAGTACTCAAGCGTACCTATCACGGCAGAATCTGACGAAACGGCATTTCGCGCCCTGCGGCGACCTGAGATTACGCTATCGGTCGGGTATTTGCGGCGTCGATTTTTTCGGAAAAATGATCGGAATGGGTTGGCGAAGTTTTTGAGAGTGCAGCGGTTTCGTGAAAAGGAGGCAGTAATGGACAGGTCTGAACTTTGGAATACGGTCGGATCGATCGATTCCGTCTATTGCGGTTCAGGGGTGGACGGAAAAGGATTGCGCTGCGTTGTCTTCTTTTCCGGCTGTAATTTGCGCTGTCCCTTCTGTCACAATCCGGAAACTCTGTTCAAAGGGGGCGAGCAGATCCGTGCAGGAGAGTTGGCGGAAAGGCTTATGAAATATAAACCGTATTTTCGCCGCGGCGGGGTGACGCTTTCGGGCGGAGAGCCCTTTCTGCAAAAAAAGTTTTTACTTTCCCTCGTCGATCTTCTGCATGCGCAGGGGATCCACGTTCTTGCGGAAACGAACGGGCAGATCGCCGACGGAGAGATCCTTTCGGTATTGGACGGGGTGATCGTAGATATAAAAAACCAGGAAGGAGAGGACCTTTCCGTATACCGGCGGTTTATCGGGAAATGCGGGCGGCACAATATTTCCGTTCAGGCGACCTGCGTACTCGTTCCCGGTAAAAACGACACGCCTGCAAAAATTGCGGAACTTGCCCGGCTGCTTAAAAATATTCCTTTTCGGTTTCTTCCGTTTCGTAAATTGTGTGCGGAAAAATACAAAAATTTAGGGCTGGTTTTCCCTTATGCCGGGATAGAGGAATGCGACGAAAATACGCTTAAAAACGCTGAAAATATTTATAAATCAGTGGTTTTTAACAAATAATCAAGTACTATGGCAGACATAATGCGAAAAAATATGGGGTTTATATAAAAGAGGCGGACCTTAGGGACCGCCTCTTTTATATGCACTTTTAGCCGTTTCTTTTCAGATATTTTAGCGCTTCCGTTCCCGCGATCATCCCGTCATAGACCGCCTTTGCGATCTGCTGCAATCCTGCAATGCAATCGCCCGCCGCATAAATTCCGGGGATATTTGTCGCGCGTTTTTCGTCTGTCACGATCTTATTGTTCGCCGTTTCCAGACCGAGTTTTTTGGAAAGTTCAAACGCGCCTGCAGAACCGCAGGCCACAAATACGCCGTCGATTTTTTCTCGTGTGCCGTCTTCGAAAACGATTTCGGAGATCCTGTCTTCTCCCTCGAAAGAGGAGATCTTTTTCTCATAAACGGGGATCTGATCTTTCCGATCAAATTCCGGTGCAAGGCCGTTCGTATAAATAGCGACGTCTTCGATGATATTTTTCAAAACAAGGTATTCGCTCAGGGCATATCCGCCGTTGCCGATGACGGCAACCTTTTTGCCTCTGTAAAAAAATCCGTCGCAGATCGCGCAGTAACTGACGCCGTTTCCTTCAAATCGGTCGATGTTGCCGATAGGGGGAACATTGCGCGAAGTTCCGCAGGCGATCACGATCGCACCGGCGTCCAACTGTGAATTGAGCGTCTTGACGACGTAGCCGCTTTCCCCGAATTCTATCCCGCAAACCTCATCGTTCAAAATGGTAACGCCAAGGTTTTCCGCCTGTTTTACGCCCGTTTCGATGAGCGCCTTTGCGGAAATTCCTTTCTCGAATCCGTAGTAATTCTGTATCAGGTCCGCCTTTGCGAGTGCGCCGCCGTCCTTTGCGACGACGGTGACGTTTGCGCCACCCCGTACCGCATACAGGGCCGCGGAAATGCCCGCGGGACCCTTGCCTATGATTATAAGTTGTTTCATGTTCGGTCTCCTTTCGCCGACGACATGTTTATGTGTAGATCGGAGATTTTTATTCGCCTCTTTTCAGTACGCGATAGCCCTTTTTGGGTTTGGGTTCGCTTCGTTTTCCCTTATAGAGGAAAGACAGCCCGATCAGAAGCCCTATGACGACGACAGCGGCGATGACGATGTACGCCCAAAGGGGAATGGGTTGTCCTTTGATCTCTTCCCACATTTCGTTTACGGCGGCGTTTGTGTCGTCGTCAAAATATTGCATGACGGCGCTGCGTTCGATGACCTCTTCGGTAGGGTATTGCGCGCCTACCTGCCTGTCGAGGCTCTCTTCAGACACCCAAATGGAATAATCTTCGATCTCGCCCGTTCCCTTGAAGAAATAATTCAGGTCGTGCCTTACAAGGGGATCGCCGTTTTCGTCGAGGTCTCCCTCTTCGCCCTCGGAATACCAGTCGAGCATTTCATTAAAGACGGCGTCGCCCGCGACGGCGCTCGTATAGCCGATGTAGTTCATGTTCGTCACTGCGTTCTCCGGCTCGGAAAGGAAGTTGATAAAGGCTTCCGCCAATTCCGTATTCGCGCCTTTGGGCATGACCCATCCGTCAAACCAGATATTGCTGCATTCTTCGGGAATCACGTAATTGAGGTAGGTATCGCTTTCTTCCGCTTCGTCCATTGCGAAAACAGCGTCTCCGCTCCAGGCGAAATTGATCGTGATCTTGCCCGTGATCATGTCCTGTTTGCCGCTGTCTACCTCAAAACCGTAAAGGTACTTTTTCAGATCGATGAGCGCGTCTTTGACGCTTTCGATCGTGTCTTCGTCCGTGCGGTTCATGATCTCCGTTACGGCTTCGTTGTATGTTTCCTGCGTCATTGCACCCGCTTCGTACTCCGCTTTCAGGCTGTTGAGTTCTTCGCGGTAAACGTATGCGACGCCGAGGAAATACGAATCGCGCACACTGTCTTTGATGGTCGATTTGTTCTGATATTTA
>ERZ1106952.150-NODE-150-length-46100-cov-125.553241_pt1 | contig 46100 bp, 43 predicted proteins | sample MGYA00403677_ERZ1106952 | MGnify/ENA primary metagenome ERZ1106952 (study PRJEB35170, sample SAMEA104062415) | human gut metagenome | biome: human gut; feature: human-associated habitat; material: faeces | place: Denmark | collected 2012-05-14 ...
TTAACGTGATTCCAACTTTTTTTAAATTTACTATTGTTTTTTAATAGTTAGTCTCTATTATTGCAATATTTCTATCTATTAATGGTTTATTAGAATAAATAGTGTATGGAATATTGATTATTTTACTTTCGAAAATAAAAATTAAATTAATTTCAGTTATTCGATTTGTTAATAGAAGCCTATTGGTTTTTAAAAAATTTTTTAAAGGATAATCACATAATTGAAAACTACCTTTTTGATAAAAACAATTATTTAAAAATAATTTAATATGATAATCTTCCATTTGATAATCAAGACGAAATATATACCCTTGATATTTATAAGAATAATTTAAATAACAATAAAATCCTTCTTCTTTTTTTATAACTAAAAAAACATTAAAATTACCTTCTACCTTGCAATCAATTAAAAATATATCATCAAATTTAAAAAAATAATTATTGGTTTCTAAATAATCATTTTCATTTTTGATAAAAACATAATTATTTAAATTATAAATTTTAATTTCTTGTGAAGAAGATTTCAAAATGGTCGATAAATAAATTTTATCATTATAAGAAGCCACTTCTTCTTTTTTAGGATAATAAATATCTACTCTAATATTAAAATCAAATTCATTATCGCTTAAATAAAAATAGTTAACATTATTTGCTAAATTAATAATAAAATAATTGTCACTATTAAAATAATAACATTCAACATTCCTATTAACTTTTATATACGCTTTTTGTTTTTGTAAATTACTTTCAATTTTAACCTTTGTAAAACCAATTGCTGAATGTCCTACCACCAAGTTATATTTTATTGGTTCTACTTTAAAATTAAAAACAAATAATACTGCAATAACAGATTGTAATTTCATTACTTAATAAGTGAACTAAAATCAATTATTGATTTAGCTCTTAAACGATAAAATGTTGAGCGATTATATTTTCTCATCCACCAGAATTTATCCTCAACAAAGAAAAACTCTTTCCAAATAATTTCTCTTTCTTTTTGACTCAATGATGATAAAGCAAAATTAATTCTTATAATTTCTCTTTCCTCTTCGTTTAAAGTTTTTCTTGAACTCAATTCCCAAAAAGCATCATATCCTGCATTATAATCAAATAATAATCCTTCATGATTAAAACTATTTCCAGATTTAATTTGATGACACAATAATAATTTATAACGATTTACAACCTCAAGAATCCTATTCTCTTCATTCTTTCTATTCGTTTTTTGATACTTCATTTTATTTCCTTTCTCGCATTCAGCGATTTAATTTTAATAAAATAAAAGTTAAAAATAACAAAAAAGTATATAAATCGACATTTTCTTAATAAAATCTTATTTTAATCTTAAATAATTAAAAATTATTATTAAAAAAATCAACTTAATAAAGAATATCGTTCATTATAAGAACTATATTGATTAGTATAAATGTTTTTTTCTTTTCGAATATAATCGGCAGTCATATCACGATAATTATAAATACTTACATTATTTTTAGTTAATTTGCCAATAATATTTAAAGAAGGAAAATAATTATAATTACGATCAGTATTTCTATGTAAAGCTAAATAATCAATAACCACGATTAAATATTTTTCTTTTGATTTCACAACTTTATCGCATGCTCGATAAAAAGTGTTTTTAGATGATTGTCTAATAATATCACTGCCATTTACTTCAAGAATAATCATTTCATTATCAAAAGGTAATGATTTATATAAATTAGCATAAGTTAAATTTCCTTGTTCAATAGCACTTCTTGCTTGATTAGTAAAAGCAAAATCAACTTCATAGCCTTGATTATAAGCTTCTTGAGCCATTGCTTTACTAACAAGTTTAGGCACAGAAATGTTATAACTAGTTGAATAAGACATAAAACCATTAACATAGCCTAAAACTTCTTGGCCTTTAACATTAGCTTTTTCAACATATTCATTATATAAATCTTTTAAATAAGTATCATAATTAGTAATTGATGCAATTTCTTCTTTATTATCATTACTATGATTAGAAGAAGAAATTAAACTAACATTTCCATTACTCACTGTTAAATGAATTTCTGAATATGATTTACCATTGCTAGCACCTTGCACAAAAGGAACCCCATTTATAACAATATTTTCATATTGATGAGAATGAGCACAAAAAACTGCATCAACATATTTTTTATTACTAAGAGAACTAGTAGATGTAACTTCACTACTAATTTGTTCTTGAGAAGCATGCCCATCAAGAATAATCACATCACATTTTTTATTTATTCTTAATTCATCAGATAAATTTTTAATAATTGGAAGTGAATCAACAAAAGTAAATTCATCAGCAAATTGTGAAGAAATGCTAGTGATTTGATTTTCACCAATTATTCCAATAATCCCGACTCTTAAACCATTTTCTAAGTCTTTTATTACATAATCTTCACATATATCATCAGCATGAGAAAGAGTTGTTTTACTTTCAATATCATAATTATAAATATTAGCACCTAAAAATGGAGTTGAATACTTTGTTGTTTGATCAAATAAAGATCTATTATTAATAATATATTGTTTTCCCCAATCAAATTCATGATTACCTAAAGTAAACGAATCAAACTCAATATAATTCATAGCTTTAGTTAAAAATTCGCCATAATTCGAATTTGATTCGATTGAACCTTGCCACATATCACCAGAATTTAAAATTAAAGTATTATCTTCTTCACTTTTATTTTTAAAAAAGGTTCCTTGTTTTAAAAATCCTAATTCTTCACCATTTTCTATTATTGAGCCATGAAAATCATTCATTGCAAAAAGATTAATTTCACCATTTATATTTTCATTTTTCTTTATAACATTTACTTCACATTCACCAATTAAATCATTATAAGAAACATAAACGGTTGTATTACCTTCTTTTTTTCCAGTAATTAATCCATCATTAACTTCTGCAATTTGATTATCTTTTACACTCCAAACAAATTCAACCATTTGATTTAATGGAATTAACTGTGCTTCGACTTTAATACTTTCATTAACATATAAAGTAACTTTATTTTGACTTAATTTAATTTGTGAAGGTATTTCAGAATTACTATTACCTTCACTTGAAGTAGTTTCTTGATTTGAAGTAAATCTTTCTGTAGTTGAAGATGTATTATTTGAAGAACTATTTAACAAAGGAAAATTAATTGAACAACTTGTTAAAAATAATAAACTTAATAAAACAAAAACTTTTTTCACGGCACTCTCCTAATAATGTGTTAAAATTATATCATTTTTGCATGCAAAAAGGCTACAAATTGTAGCCTCTTAAAATTAATTTATGTTTATTATTTAGTTAAATAAACAATTCCACCTAAACTTAATACAGCGTATAATGCATCGTTAGAAATTTCATCACAATAAACAACGATTTTCTTTTCAAGTTTAGTATGAATCTTAATACAAATGTTATTTGATGATTTAGTAATGATATTAGCATCTTTTAATGTTTGTAAAGAAATAACATCACCATTAATCTTATCTAATACTGTATCAATATAAATGTTTTGAATTTCAGTAATTTGTTTTGATTCTTTTTCTTCAACAGGTAATAAATTCATCATTTTTTCAAATGCTTCATTATAATCTCTATTGAATGCTTCATAAGCATCAACTGAATAAGTTGCAGATAATTGTTCTGGATGTCCTAGTTTATCGAAAATTGCTTCACCATCGACAACTAAATCTTTTGCAAAGTCAGATTCAACATATCTTCTCTTTTTATTAATTCCACGTTCAGCAAATAATAAATCAATTAATTCTAATGCACGTTTTAATGCACGATTTGATTTAACTCTTAAAGTGAATGGAACTTCTGTAAATTGACGTTTTTCACCTAAATCAATTTGATGATATTTGTTGATTGGGAATTTTTCTTCATTCTTTGGATCAAGAGCTAAATGTAATCTTAATGTACGACCACTGATTGTAATTTTTGCAATTAATCCTTTTCTTCTAAATGATTCATATTTTCTAGAAAGTCTATCATGTGTACCATAAGATAATAATGAATTTTTAATTGTTGAATAATATTCTTTTGTATTATCAGAACATAATTTTAATTTAGTTGTAAATTTAGAAGTTTTAATAACAAGTCTATCTTTTTCTTCAAGAGGAATTTCAATAGCTTCATTATTTTCATCATCAGTATCATCATCAACTTCTTCAACTATTTCTTCAACTTCTTCAGGTTCTTCTACTTCTTCAACTTCTTCAGGTTCTTCTACTTCTTCAACAGTATCATCAACTGTTTCTTCTTCGACAGGTTGACTTTCTTCAACAATAACAACTTTGTCTTCTTCAAGAGGAATTTCATTAAATTTAACTCTTAAGCAAATAAAGAAGCAAACAACAATCATTGCTACTAACCAAATGCATAATTTAGCAATACTAAATGCTAAGATTAAATCATACATCATAGCAAAGCCAATAAATAAACTTAAGAATAAAGTATAATCTAAAGCAATAACTTGTTTTGATTTTAAACCTTTAAGGATAATTGAACAAATACTAACACTAATAACTGCAAGTGAAGCAATTAATACTGCAAATGAAATAACAATATTCTTAGTTGAATCAAAGAATGAAACAAGACCAATGCTATCTAAATATACAAATCCTCTTGCAATAAGTAATGCAATAACTACCATTAAAAGAACTAAGAATCTTTTAAATGTTGTTGCAAGATATTTTTGTAATCTTGTTGGTTCATCATTAAACTTGTTAGTGGTTCCAACCATTAATGATCTAACAATTAATGTAAAGGCAAATGCAAAGGTAACAATCATCCAAGCATGAACACCAATCGTTGAAGCGGTTTTAGCAAAAGCAAAGCAAACACTACCACAGAAGAAAGAACAAATAGTACCAAATACTAAGAATAAATCAATACCAGATACTTTTTCTGATTTACCTTCAACAATAGAAAATAAATTAAATCCAATTGTGAAAGTTGCAATAATTGCTCCAACTACACCAATCTTTTGAACTTTTTGAAGATTGTTCCAAAAAGGTAAAATAGCACCTAGTCCTGCATCAAAATCAACATAATTGATTAAAAATCCAAGTCCAATTCCTATTGCGACAGCTAAAAGAGCAATAAAGATAAAATATCTATTTCTAAATACCATATAGCGATACATAGGAATATTATTAACTTTTTCTTCATTTATTTCTTTAACAGTAAAGAATCTAATAGCAGTCAATAAAATTGCAATTATAGTAAGAACTAATATAATTACAAATCTTGCACCAGTTGTTTTTAAAACAGCACAAGATAAAATGAAATAGCTTAAAATTCCAAAGTCATAAACTAAAAGAACAAAATCATGTTTTGTGACATTCTTCTTAAATGAATTTATAATAAAAATTAAGAACATTACAGCGATAACAGAAAGTACGATTGCATATAATCCTGTCATAACGCCATCATAGAAACGAACATCTTTAACAAAACGAGCAATAAATTTTGAAACCATGTTAAATTTATCAACCATTGTTAAAATAAGTCCGAATATGATGCCCAAAACAACACTTAAAAGAATACTTGTATTATTTTTTAATTCTTTTAAGTAATTAGTCTTTTTTTCATCCATAAAAAAGCCTCCTTTTTAACTTTTACATTTAAATATTATCACAAGCAACAAAAAAAAGAATAAAAAAATACATTTTTTTTACAAATATATATAAAAAAAAGAGGTATTTTTTTTAATTTTTAATTTTTTCTTAAAATATAATATGGTTTGGCATTTTTTAATTGAATATAAATATCGTTTTCAGTCTTATTAGCAATACTCACTTCACCATTTTTATCCCACATTTTATTAATTGTTATTTGATATGGTTCTTGATCATAGCAATAAACTTCAATTGTATCATTTAAAACTAAATCATTTTTTCTAACTATACAAGCAATATCCTCATTAACACTAGAAATATATCCTAAATATGATTTATTAACCATCTTCGATTCATTATCATAAATTTGTTCAAAATTAGAAACACCATTTTTATTTAAAAAGCCTTCACATAATGGTCTACTTTCAATTTTCTTTAATTCATTTTTAGCATTTATTAACATTTCCTCTGTTAAAGTATTATCATATATTGCATCAATAATTTTACGATAGGTTCTTGCTACTATCGCTACATAATTAACTGATTTCATTCTTCCTTCCACTTTTAATGAAGAAACGCCTATTTCAATTAAATCTTTAACATGATCAATTCCTAATAAATCTTTAGAAGCAATTTTAAATACTTTATCAGAAACTAATTGATCGTTTTGATATAAAAAATAATCCCATCTACAAGAATGAGCACAACCACCTCTATTAGCGTCACGATCAACAAAATAATTACTTAATGTACATTTACCTGAATAAGATGAACATAATCCACCTTGAATAAAAACTTCTAATTCACAATTCGAATTTCTTTTTATTTTTTTAATTTCATCTAAAGTACATTCTCTAGCTAATACCACACGAGGACAATTCATCTCTTGATAAAAATTAACTACTTCATGATTTAAAGAACTTACTTGAGTAGAAACATGTGCTTTCAAAGATAAATGCAATTTATTTACTAAACTAATAATATATAAAGAAGAAACAATAATTGCATCAACATTAATACCGTCTAAAGCTAATAAATACTCTTCTATTTTTTCTAAATCGTCAACATGAGGAATAATGTTTACTGTAACATAAATTTTTTTATTTAATTGATGAGCAAATTTAACTCCTTCAGCAATATTTTCAATCGTAAAATTAGAGGCTTTTGCTCGTAAAGAAAATTTAACTCCTCCAATAAAGACTGCATCAGCTCCATATAATAAAGCTACTTTTAATTTTGTTAAATCGCCCGCGGGCATTAATAATTCAATTTTATTTTCCATAATCATTTACCATTTGATGATTCATTAAATAATTAGAAGCAAATTCACATTCTTTTAAACTATTATTTAAAGCATTATGAACTAATTCAGCAAAATCTATTTCAAAAGAAATAAAACTTGGATCTATTAAAAAATATTCCATTCCTAAAGTTTTAAATTCATGTAAAACCTTAAAAGGAAAAAAGATACTTCCAGCAAAAATAAAAGTTCCTTGATAATCTTCATAAATTGGTTGATAAAAAGATCTTGTTTTTTCTTTAATAAATAAATTTTCAAAAGAAAAAGACAAATTATATTCTTTTTGAAAACAAGATAACATCTTTCTTTTAGAAAAATATAATTGAGGATATCCTAAACTAAGCATTCCTAAAGTAGAAGAAGAATTCTTTAATATTTCTATATAATCATGATAAGTATTTTCTTTAGATAAAATAAAATCATTAATCCCAATATTTTGTAAAACTTTGATATCTTGATAGTTAACACATAAAGTTGGTGAATAAAAAACTAACTTATCTAAACAATTATATTTTTTTGCAATCATTATAAAAGAAAAATCTTGAAAGAATATTTTATCTGCAATTTTAATCATATCTAAAAAATCTTTCTTTAAAGTTTCTATTTCTTCTTCAGAAATAAGAGCATCACATAATAAATAAATTTTTTTAGTGGTTAAAAGATTTTTAATTTCATTAAAATTTAATTCATATTTACTTCTGCAAGAATAATTTTTATAAGGAATTAATAAGCAATCAATAAACTTATTATTTAAATCTTTTTTATCAACAAATAAACTAACTATTTTTTCCATAGAATTATTCTACATTTTTACATAAAAAAAAGAAAGCCAAATATTGGCTTTCTAATAATTATTCTAATTCAAACATTCCAGTATATAATTGATAATATTTACCTTTTTGTTTAATTAAATCATCATGGCTACCTCTTTCAATAATTTTACCATGATCAAGAACCATAATAGCATCTGAATTTCTTACAGTTGATAACCTATGAGCAATAACAAAAACTGTTCTTCCTTCCATTAATTTATCCATGCCCTCTTGAACAAGTTTTTCAGTACGAGTATCAATAGAAGAAGTTGCTTCATCAAGAATCATAACTGGAGTATCAGCAACTGCCGCTCTAGCAATTGATAATAATTGTCTTTGTCCTTGAGAAAGATTAGCACCACCTGCATTAAGCATTGTGTTAAATCCTTGAGGCAATCTAGTAATAAAATCGTATGCATTAGCAATTTTAGCGGCTTGATAAACCTCTTCATCAGTAGCATCTAATCTTCCATAACGAATATTTTCCATTACCGTACCAGTAAATAAATTTGTATCTTGTAAAACAATACCAAGCGATTTTCTTAAATCATCTTTTTTGATTTTATTAATATTAATTCCATCATAACGAATCTTTCCATCAGCAATATCATAAAATCTATTAATTAAATTTGTAATAGTAGTTTTACCTGCTCCAGTAGCTCCAACAAAAGCAATTTTTTCTCCAGGTCTAGCGTAAATAGAAACATCATGCAAAACAATCTTATTTTCCACATAACCAAAGTCAACATGTTCAAGAACTATATCACCTTTAAGTTCTGTATAAGTAGTTGTTCCATCACCATGAGGATGTTTCCAAGCATAATCATGAGTTCTTTGATTAGTTTCTTCAAGAGTACCATCTTCATGTTTAATAATATGAACTAATTTAACATAACCATCATCTACTTCACTTTTTTCATCTAATAGATCAAAAACTCGAGATGCACCAGCAAGTCCCATCATAATGAAAGTAATTTGTTGAGCAAAGTTATTAAGATTATTTGAAAACATTCTTGCCATCATTAAAAATGAAACAACAATACCAATCAATTCTTTACTTTCAGTAACTTGTCCAAAAACATTATAATTAGCAAAACTATCAGAGAAGATAATTAATAAACTTCCTACAATTGCTACTAAAACATATAAAATATTACCAATGTTTCCCATGACTGGGCCTAAAATATTACCATTAATATTACCAACTGTAGCAACCGAACATAATTCATCATTTATTTTATCAAAAGTTTTTTGTGATTCTTCTTCATGACAAAATACTTTAATAACTTTTAAACCATTAATTGATTCTTCAATGTTGCCTTCAACTTCGCCTAAAGCTTTTTGTTGCTTAACAAAATATTTAGCGGCTTTCCCACCAAAAGATTTTGTGCTTAAAAACATAAATATAGAACCTATGAAAACAATTAAAGTTAACCAAACTGAATAATAAAGCATGATACAAACTAAAGCCAAAACAGTAAATGAAGTTTGAAATAACGCTGGTAAAGATTGACTAACAAGTTGTCTAATTGTATCAGTATCATTAGTGTATATTGACATAATATCACCATGGGCATTAGTATCAAAATATTTAATTGGTAAAGTTTCCATGTGATCAAACATTTCTTTTCTCATTTTATTTTGAAATTTTTGAGTAATCAAAGCCATCATTAAATTCCAAACATATGATGATATTAACCCAACAATATAAACTCCACCCATAATTAATAATATTTTAGTAATATTTTGGGCAAATATTTCTTCAGTATAGGTTGGTAACCCTTTATTTCTAATAGCTTCATCAATTGTATTTGTGATATTTTTAACAAAGATTGAAGAAGTAAAATTACTTATTGAAGCAAAAATAATACACACTAAAGCAATCACTAATTGCCATTTAAATTCTTTAAATAGCATTTTTAATAATCTTGACATCGTACCTTTTTTTGCTTTACCATGACTAGACATATTACGTGGCATTATTCATCACCTCCATTTTTATTTTGAGTATAATAAACTTCTTGATAGATTGGATTTGATTTAAGTAATTCTTCGTGGGTTCCAATTGCATTAATTTTACCATCATCTAAAACGATAATTTGATCAGCATCTTCAATAGAAGAAATTCTTTGAGCAATGATAATCTTAGTAGTATTAGGAATTTCATTTTTAAGTCCCATTCTAATAAGTTTATCAGTTTTAGTATCAACTGCGCTGGTTGAATCATCAAGAATTAAAATTTTTGGCTTTTTTAGTAACGCTCTTGCAATACATAATCTTTGCTTTTGTCCACCTGAAACATTACTACCACCTTGTTCAATATGAGTATTGTATTTATCAGGGAAAGAATCAATAAACTCTTCCGCTTGAGCAATTTGACATGCTTTTTTGATTTCATCCATAGAAGCATTTAAATCACCCCATCTAAGGTTTTCTTCAATACTACCAGAGAATAAAACATTTTTTTGTAAAACAACCGCGACATTATTTCTCAAAACTTCTAAATCATATTTTTTAACATTTTCTCCACCAACAATAATTTCACCTTCTTGAGCATCATATAAACGCGAAATTAAATTAATTAATGAAGTTTTACCCGCTCCAGTTGAACCAATAATACCAATAAAATCACCACTTTTAATATTTAAATTAATATTTTCCAAAGTGTTCTTTTGCGCAGAAGAAGAGTATTTAAAACTAACATTTTTAAAAATCACTGATCCATCTTTAAGTGCCATCAGTGGATTTTGAGGATTTTCAATAGTTGGTTCTTCTTCAAGAACATCTGCAATACGTCTAATTGATTCAAGTGACATAGCAAGCATTACTATAATCATAGAAATCATCATTAATGACATTAAAATTTGTACACCATAAGTTAATAAAGAGGACAATTGACCAACAGAAAGTTTTCCATATGCAATATTATTTGTTAAACGATCATAAATAGAAGTTCGATAAATTAAAAATCCACCTATTGAACAAACTAAAATATTTGATAAATGAATAGCAAAATTCATGATTGGATTATTATACGCTAAAATCTTTTCAGCTTTAATAAATTCTACAGTAATATCATCACTAGCTTTATTAAATTTCTTTTGTTCAAAGTCTTCTCTTACATAAGATTTAACAACTCTAATTCCAGAAACATTTTCTTGGACTGATTGATTTAAAGCATCATATTTTTTGAAAACTCTTTGGAAAATTGGCATAGCTTTACGAATAATTAAATATAAACCTCCACCAACTAAAGGAATAATACAAATGAATATCCAAGCCATATTTCCACCACTGATAAATGACATAATAATCGAGAAAATAAGCATTAATGGTGCTCTAATAACAATTCTTATGCACATTTGAAATGCTTGTTGAGTATTTGTAACATCAGTTGTCATTCTAGTAACTAGCGAAGAATTTGAAAATTTATCAATATTTTCAAATGAGAAAGATTGTAATTTTTTAAATAAATCACTTCTTAAATTTTTAGCTAGACCAGTAGAAGCAATCGCAGCTGTTCTACCACCTAAAACTCCACATAATAAAGAAAAACAAGCCATTAGAATCAAAGCAATTATAAATGGAATTAATTCAGAAAAAGTATTTTTTTCTACCACTTCAATTTTATCAATAAACATTGACATAACAAAAGGTAAAGCACATTCTGTACCAGCTTCACCAATCATAAATAAAGGTGTTAATAAAGCATATTTTTTATATTCTCTTACGCTATTTAAAATCAGTTTTATTTTTTTTAACATGTTCTTGTCCCCTTTCTTAAAATCAATTTATTTTAAAGATAGAATTTAAACTAAATATTAACTTATTTAAAAATCCAATCAAAAGACTGGATTTATAATTTATTTATTTTTAGTGACCTTTTTTTCTTGTTTCTTTTTTTGTGGTTTAGCATAAATGCCATACACAATTAATAAGATTCCTACTACAAACAAAATTGCAACAAATATCCAAATGATCACTATATCTTGAATAAATGGTGCTACAAGCATCCACATACCAAATGAAACAAAACCTATTGCAATACATAGCCACCATATTGGATATTTATTTGAGGTTTCACGATGATAGAAATACGCTCTAAATAATTCTACAACGCCTCTAACATACAAAGCTAATCCGGTAATTGCACAAGCTCCATTTACTTTAATAATATTTAACGATGGAATCCATTGTCCTAAAACTAAATACAAATCAATTAAAAATAATAAAACAAATTCAATAATAGTTAATACTTTTAAAGTTTGTCCTTTAGTTCTAATAACTTTTTTTATTAAAAAACCAAATAAATATAAACTTAAAAATGTAGCAATAATTAAATTTAAAATTGATTGACTCCAATTTTTCCAAGGAACATTAACTGAACTCCAAAATGGAGCAAAGATTATTGCAAAAATTGTAACAATTGCACCAAGAACAATATAAAGCCAAAATAATTTATTATTTTTTTCAAATTTTGGTAATTTCATGTTTCCTCCTTATATAAATTATTATTAACAATTAATAATTATTGATTAATTGTTTCCTCTTTTTCTTCTTCGTCTTTATTTACAAATTTTTTCTTTAAATCATCAGTTTCTTGTCTTACTCTATTAATTACACGAATAATACAAAATAATGTTAATGCAATTAATAAGAAATTGATAATTGCAGTAATCAAATCAGAAAATTGTAAAACTGTTGCTTCTTTTAAAACATTACCTGCCTCATCTAATTTTGCAGGGATTAAAATAATATCAAGAGAAGTGAAAGTATCTGTATTTCCCCCACAAATTAAGAATATAACATAATTAATTAATGGAGTTAAAATTGATTGTACTAATGAATTTACAATTTTTGTAAATGCACCACCAACAACAACACCAACTGCCATATCAAGAACACTACCTCTTGAAATGAATTCTTTAAATTCTTTGAAAAAACCTTTTTTTTCTTTTTCAGCCATTTTTTACTCCTTCTTAGCTATCATATCAATAAAATACTTATGTACTCTGATGTCACAAGTAAGTTCAGGATGGAAAGATGTAACAAGTTGATTACCTTGCTTAGCTGCAACAATTTTTCCATCTATACATGCTAATATTTTACATTTTTCACTAGCTTTTTCAATATAAGGTGCGCGAATAAATATCATTTTCACATTTTTTAAATTATCAAAATCACCTACAGAAGAAAAACTACCAAGTTGACGACCATAAGCATTTCTTTTTACAACAATATCCATTGTAGCAAAATAAGATTTATCATTATCAACTTCTTTAGCAAGTAAGATTAAACCTGCACATGTTCCAAAAACTGGTAAACCATTTTCAATTAATTTTTTTATATCATCAAATAAAGATAATTCTTTTAATAGTTTTCCTATAACTGTCGATTCTCCACCAGGAATAATTAAACCATCAAATTTTTGTAATAAATCTTCTTTTTTCCTAATTTCAAAATAATCTACTCCTAAGGTTTCTAACATTTTTTCATGTTCAATAAAAGCCCCTTGTAAAGCAAGAACACCAATTAACATTACTTACCTCTTTCAGCCATTAATAAATCAATCTCTTGTTCATTAATACCAACCATTGCTTCTCCTAAATCTTCACTTAATTCCGCAAGAATTTTAGGATTATTATAATTAGTTACTGCTTTAACAATTGCTGCAGCTCTTTTTTTAGGGTTTCCTGATTTAAATATACCTGATCCAACAAAGACCCCTTCTGCACCAAGTTGCATCATTAAAGCCGCATCAGCAGGAGTAGCAACTCCACCTGCTGCAAAATTAACAACTGGCAATTTTTTATTATCATGAACATATTTAACTAAATCGTAAGGAACTTCTAAATCTTTACTTGCTGTATATAATTCATCTTCATTTAAAGAAGCAATTCTTCTAATTTCTGATTGGATTAATCGCATATGTCTAACCGCTTGAATAATATCACCTGTTCCAGGTTCACCTTTTGTTCTAATCATTGAAGCACCTTCATTAATTCTTCTTAAAGCTTCTGATAAATTTTTAGCGCCACAAACAAATGGAACATTAAATTTATTTTTATCGATATGATTTACATCATCTGCAGGGGATAAAACTTCACTTTCATCAATAAAATCAATTTCAATAGCTTCTAAGATTTGTGCTTCTACAAAATGCCCAATACGACATTTTGCCATAACTGGAATTGATACAGCATCTTGAATTTCTTTTATCATTTTTGGATCAGACATTCTACTAACTCCTCCCGCTGCTCTAATATCAGCAGGAATTCTTTCAAGTGCCATTACTGCGCATGCCCCAGCTTCTTCAGCAATTTTAGCTTGTTCAGGAGTAGTAACATCCATAATTACTCCACCTTTAAGCATTTGTGCAAGATTTTTATTAAGTTCTAAACGTTTATTTTCCATAATAAGTCTCCTTGTAAAAATAATAAAACAAAAATTTCGTATTTAATATATTTATATTAATTATTTTATTTTTTGTTGTTTTAACCATATTTTCATCATCATTTTTTGCGGTAAAATTTTACTCATTAAATGACAAAATTTTACATAAAAACTATAAACTGATATATCTTTATAGCAATCTTTTAAAGCTTTTTTTGCCACATTATATGGTTTTGCTTTATGAAGAAATCTAGTTGGAGCTTTTTTAGCATGAACATTTCCTCGATCATATAGACTAGTTTCTATCCATCCAGGACAAACCGCAGTAGCGATGATACCTTTTTCTTTTAGTTCAACATTTAATGCTCTAGTATAATTTCTAACAAAAGCCTTTGTAGCGCTATAAATATTCATATATGGTAATGGTTGAAAAGATGCTTGAGAAGCAATATTAATAATATGACTTTCTTTTTTCATAAATGGAATACATTTTAAGCACATTTCAACAATTGCAACAACATTAACATCTATCATATTAATGCTTTCTTCACATGATAAATCATTATAAGCGCAAAATTTTGCATATCCAGCATTATTGATTAAATATTCAATTTGTACATCTTTTAATGAATTAACAAAATTTTCAATTTCATTTCTAGAAGATAAATCAATTTCATAAGGAATAACATTATATTTTTCTTTTAGCATTAATAATTTATCTTTATTTCTTCCAAGAGCATATATTTCATCTAGATTATATGTTGATAATATTTTAATGAATTCTTGTCCTAGTCCTCCAGTAGCACCTGTTATAATTGCTATTTTTTTCATAAAGTAAACCTCCGATTTTTGTAAAAAAAAAGTGTCAAAATTAATGACACATATTTTTTTCGATGGTGGCCCAAGCAGGAATTGAACCAGCGACACGAGGATTTTCAGTCCTCTGCTCTACCGACTGAGCTATCGGGCCTTAATGGCGGATCAGACGGGAATCGAACCCGCGATCTTCTCCGTGACAGGGAGACATGTTAACCGCTACACCACTGATCCAGCAACGGTTTTTACAAGACTAATTTTTAAAATGGTTGCAGGGGAAGGATTTGAACCTTCGACCTCCGGGTTATGGGCCCGACGAGCTAGACCAGACTGCTCTACCCTGCGATTAGCTTGCTTATGTATAGTAACAAAAATAAAATACTAATGCAAGTTTTTTTTGCAAAAAAATTATTTATTTCTCATTTAATAATAAATAACAAATAATACACATATTAATAATATTATGTAGTATTAAAAAAATTCATTATTGCTAATAATTCAAATTTACTATATTATATATTTGCTAACTGTTTTACATACACAAATGAAAGGATGATAAAATATGAAAAATCGTTTTGTTGTCGTCAGTGAAGATAAAGAGTTGTATTTTGACCAAAAAATTAAACTTCTTAATTTAATTCCTGAAAACGATAGAAAAAATTATTTATGTGCTAAAGTTAATAATAGAATAAGAGAATTAACTTATGATGTCCATTATGATGCAAAAGTAGATTTCTTATCAATTAATGATGAAGAAGCCATGTTTATTTATGAAAATTCATTAAGATATATAATTGCTATGGCTTTGTATCAAATAAACCCTAATATCCAATTAAAATATTCTTATTATGAATCCCGATCAATATATGGTTTAATTTTGAATGATGATATTAAAATGGATCAAACTTTATTAGATAAATTAAAAGATAAAATTAATGAAATTGTTAAAAATGATTATCCTTTTGTTAGAAAAATTGTTCCTAATGATGAAGCGGAAATTATTTATCGTCAATTTAATATGCTAGATAAAATAGATTTGTTAAAATATCGTCCAGAAAAAACTGTTCATTTCTATACTTGTAATGGATATTATAACTACATGTATGGATATATGGCTCCATCAACTGGTTATATAAATAAATATAAATTAGAATTATATCAAGATGGATTTATTATTCAATACCCAAGAAGTGAATGTAATGGCGAGATTCCTCCATTTGAACCATCACCAAAATTTGGTAAAACTTTAGATGATTCATATGCTTGGGCAAGAATGGTACAAACTGATACTGTTACTAAAATTAATCATCATATAGAAACTTCAAAAGATGTTGATTTTATTAATTTATGTGAAGCACATCATAATAATATGCTTTCTGATTTAGGAAGAATTTTAAAATCAAAAATTGATACCATACGTCTAATTTGTATCGCTGGTCCTTCTTCAAGTGGTAAAACCACTTTCTCTAATAGATTAAGAAGTGAATTACTTTCATATGGAATTCAACCAATTAGAATTTCTTTAGATGATTATTATTTACCAAAATCAGAAGTTCCTTTAGATGAAAATGGACAACCAGATTTAGAAGCCTTAGAAGCTCTCGATGTCACTCTTTTTAATAAAAACATGAAAGATTTAATTGATGGTAAAGAAGTTACAATTCCTCATTTTTCTTTTCAATCAGGTAAAAGAGAAGAAGGCCCAATTTATAAAATAGAAAAAAATCAATTAATAATTATTGAAGGCATTCACGCCTTAAACGAAAAATTAACATATTTAATTCCTAAAGAACAAAAATATAAAATTTATATTGCTCCTCAAGAACAAATAAACTTAGATAATCATAATCCAGTTTCACTAACTAATATTAGATTAATTAGAAGAATTGTTCGTGATTATAAATTTAGGAATGCTCCTTGTGAATTAACTTTAGATATGTGGCCTAATGTTAGAAGAGGTGAATTTAAATGGATTTATTCAACTCAAGAAGATGCTGATTTTATATTTAATTCACTATTATTTTATGAACATTGTGTACTAAAAAAAGATGCTTTAGAAATTTTAAAAAAGGTTGACTCACATTCACCATATTTTATTCAAGCAAATCGATTAATTAAATATATTAAGTATTTCTTAGATATGGATTCAAAATGGGTTCCATGCAATTCACTTCTACAAGAATTTATTGGAAATTCTTGTTATGCAGACGAAGACTAATTATTATCTTTTCTTTTTGTAATTAAATTTTGTAATAATGAGATTTCTCTATTTAGAATTTTTTTAGAAAATTCAAGATAGAGATTTCTCATTTTTTCATATGAAGCATAATCCACATTTGATTTTTTTAATAATTCAAAGAAGATTTTTTCAAGCCTAAAAAAAGACTCGTACATTCTAACGATAGTAATACTCTTATAAAATTGTTTATTTGAATAAATTAGTAATGGAGAAGAATGTGCCACTTCAGAAGACATTTCATAATCATAACTATAACTATCTAAACCCGCAACAACTTCTAATCCGTTTCTAAAATTCAATTTAAAATTTTCAATTTTATCAACATCTTTTATTGCATATAGCCAGCCATATTCAATATATTTTTTCATATCTTTTGATTTATAACCTTTTTCTTTCATTTTATTTTTTAAATCATCAATTAACGATTGTTGTAAATCTTTATCTTCAAAATCATCTCTAAATGCATTGTTATAAACAATATGTTGCAAATATGTTGGTATTACTTCTTGATGTTCAAAAATAATTTTAATAACACATTCTAATTCATGAATAGTTCTCCAAGTTGCAAAAGCTTCGGTTTCCGCTCCAGAAGTAATTAAATAGATTATTGATTTAAACATCAAAAAAACTTTAGAAATCATATCAAGCAAAGTATCTTTACTATTCTTATCTTTTTTCATTAAATTTAATCTATTTAAAATAAAATTCAAATGTAATTCTAAATTAGAAATAACTGGTGAATATTTAGAAACTAAACTTATTGCATGATAAGGATTCAATTCATTAAAAAAGAATTTATCAGTTACTACAGAAATAAATTGATCAATATAACTTTTTTCATATATTAATGACCTGCTAAAATTATTACCATCTAAAGATGAAAAAACAAATTCTTGTAAAATATATTCAAGAATAATATTATCTTCATATTCAACTTTTAAATCATTATTAGTTCTTTTATTTAGATTCTCTTTTACTTTTTGAAATATATCAAACAAATAATCTTCAACATCTAAATTACTAAAAGGTAAATTTTGATAAATTATATGAAAATCATTTTTATTAATCATTATATTTTCCTCATTGATATATGTAATTTTTCACAAGTTAAACTTAAATAAGAAAGATAACCTTTATTTAAATTATCATTATAAATAATTTCTTCTTCTACTCGGCATGAAAAACAAGAATTAACAAGATTTTCTTCATCCATGATGATAACATTATCACCTAGATCTTTTACCATTGCTTTTTTTAATAAATTTATTAAATTATCATCTTCTTCAATTAATATTTCTTTTTTTGATAAGCAATGATAAAAATTTGCAAAAAGCATCATATACTCTCGATTTAACAATTTTTGAAAATTTATTTTTAAGACAAATTCATTTTCATCAATTATATCAGGAATTGTATCATATAAATAAAGAACTCTAAATTTTTCAAATTCTTTGTTTATTTTTTCAAATTCATCATTTTTACATAAAGATGGATCGATATATAATTTCTTAAATCTTAGTTTCCCATCAAATAAATCTGCAATATCTTGTGAATTAACTAAACTTAAAATAAGATAAAAGTTTTGGTTAATCCAATCTTTTTTTTCATTAATAGCGGATAAAACTATCTTATCATCGTCAGAATAAAGGTTTCTTAAATTAATTAAATCTATTTTCATACGCATATCTTATCAAAAAAATAATAATAATTCAATTTACAATTTTAAAGTGATAACTTATGATTGTTATATGGATTCAGAAAACTTTAAACAACATTTAAAAAAATATCTTTCTAATGAAAATATTGATAAACTAATAACATCTTTAAATGATAAGCAAAAATATTCTTGTATTATTATTGATGAAGAAAAAATTGATAAAGAAACAATCAAAAAAATTTATCCAACTTTAATTGAACACCCTTTTGTCAAAAATGCATTTTTATATGATAAAGAATTAGAACTTGGTAAATCATTATTATTTGAAATTGGAGCGTTTTATATCTTAGAACCATGCTCGATTTTGGTTAGTCATTTTTTAAATCCTCAAAAAGATGATTTAATATTAGATATTGCTGCCGCTCCGGGAGGAAAAAGTATTCACACTTCTTTTTTAATGAAAAACAAAGGACAAATTATCTCTAATGAAATTTCTTCTTCTAGAGTGGAAATTCTTTCTTCTAATGTAGAAAAGTATGGTCGAAAAAACATCAGTGTAATTTCTACAGATACAAAGACTTTAAAAAATCAATTTCCAAATACTTTTACAAAAATTATTTTAGATGCACCATGTTCAGGTTCTGGCATGTTTAGAAAAGATATTAACATGAAAGAAGATTGGACATATAATAAAGTTTTATCATGCGCAACATTACAAAAAGAATTAATTATTGATGCATACTCTCTTCTTGCTGAAGGTGGAGAAATGATTTATTCAACTTGTTCATACTCTTATGAAGAAGATGAAGAAGTTATTCAATATTTATTAAATAATACGGATGCAATTTTACTAGATATTCCTTCTTTTAATGGTGAATATCGTTCTTCATTAAATAAAACGGTTCATCTACTTCCTTTTTTATATCAAGGAGAAGGTCATTATATAGCTAAAATAAAAAAGCCAAATACTCTTAAAAAAATAAATTTTCCAGAAAATAAAAATAAATATAATTTAGATGGAGAGATTTTTATTAATAATAAAAATGAATTATTTTTAACTAATCTGCTTCTACCATTTAAAAATATTAGAGTTTTAAGAAATGGCATAAAAATTGGGACTATTGATAAAAAACTTGGATTAATTTATGATCATGCCTACGCTAGATTCTTGCAAAATAATCTATCAAAAGTAGATTTAAGCAAAGAAGAAACTATTAATTTTATTTATGGATTAACCTTAAATAAGACCATTCCTGATGGTTATGTTAACTTAACTTATTTAAATATTCCATTTGCTTTAGGTAAAGTTTCTAAAAATCAAATAAAAAATCATTATCCTAAAGGATTAAGAAAAAAATTGTTGCATTATTGAAAGTAATTTGTTAACATAACAAAGTACGAATACTTGTTAAAGGAGGTCGTTTAAAGATGTCAAGAGTATGTCCATTAACTGGTAAAGGTCCATTAAGCGGAAATGCACGTTCACACTCATTAAGAGCAACACGTCGTAAATGGAATGTTAATTTACAACCAGTTAAAGTAGAAATCGATGGTCGTGTTTGCAGAGTTATGTTATCTACAAAAGCTATCAAGACTCTCCGTAAAGCTGAAAGAGCATAAATTTCTAAAAAAATTACCAGTAATAACTGGTTTTTTTTTGCAAAAAAAAGTAACATCTTTCGACATTACTTAAATATTAGCGATAAAACAAGCACTAGGAATCCATTTTGAATTAGTGAAATCTCTTCCTAACACTAATATATTATCTTCATATACTTCTACATAATAACCTTGGGAGCCTTTTAAATATTCACCTGTATTTAAATAATAACTTGACCATAAATATGCAACTGAAGCAGTGTTAAAAATATTAGGTAAATTATCATCTTTTGTATACATTGTTTGATAAGAATTTAAATCCCAATGACTATGTCCATTAAAGAATAAAACATTTTTATATTTGGAAATAATATTTCTAAATTGCTCATCTTGAGTAATTCCATTCCATCCTTGATTTTTTAAACTACCAGCAACAGTATTAGATAATGATTGATGTAAATAAACAAAGACAGGTTTATTTTCTTTTTTATATTCAGCAAGTTTATTATCAAACCAATTTAATTGTTCATTTGATAAATATGCGTCTACTGAACTATATGAACTACTTTCACTACCTAAAAATAGATGATGATATCCATTTATTTCTTTTTCATAATAAACAGAATTTGTTTTAGCGTATTTTTTAAAATATGAAATTTGTGTATTATAATCACCCAAATACAAATCATGATTTCCTAAAGAAAAATATGTTTGAGGAAGAGTTGGATATTTATTCATTAATTCAATAGTATGAGCCCATTCATTTTCGCGACCAGAATTTGCAATATCACCATTAATAATTAGTGCATCACTACTTCCAAAATCAGTAATATCTTTGCACATCAAATTAAAATGTTCATCATGTAAAGTTTTAGCATCACTACTAGCAAGATGAGTATCATTAATAGCAATATGCACATCACTTACTACTTGAAATCTAGAAAGTAAAGTTGATTTATTTTTAAATTGGCAATTTTCAGGTAAATCAATAACATAATAATTTTCACTTATACCTGCATTGTTTTCAGCATAAATATATAATTTTGTTGCTTCCGAAGGAATCAACGAAGAAGTTCTTAAATCAATATTACATTCATAATTAGAAACTTTCATTTTAGCTAAAGAAGTATAATTTTCTAAAATTCCTTCTTCATTTGCCCAATACATAATAACATCAGTCGCATAAAAATTGTCTTTATCAAAATTTAAAGAAATTGTTCCATTAGCAAAACCATTATTCTTTTTTAATGTATAAGTTGCCGAAATAGGTGCATCTGGTTTTTTTAACTTTTTAGTGGTTATTTTTATATCTACTTGTTCTTTTATTTTATAATCTTTTTCAAAAAGAACTACTTTATAATAACCTGCTGGTAAATTTTCAAAAGCTTTTCTACTTTCATTAAGAGTACCATAATGTTGAATACTATATTCTTCTCCAGAAGAGTGATTATTATCATTAACATAATACCATCTAATTGAATCTGTTGTTTTTTTAACACCATCTTTTTCATATTCAATTTGATCGTCTTTTCTATATAATCCTACCCATGCTTCATTATTAGAAGCATACGCTTTAATTAAGATATCTTCATTAGTTAAGTATTCACTTTTATTTGTAAACAATTCTTTTCCATTATTATTACAACTTGTAAAATTTAATGACAATAAAAGAAATGAAATAAATAAAATATTTTGTTTAAGTTTCATATTCCTCCAAAAAATATAAACCAATCATTTTTATTATTTGTTTAAATGATTGGTTTAATTTTAAATTATTTAACTGTGATAATCAAGTATGAATATGGCTTAGAATAGTCGCCTGTATTAAATACTACTATTTTATATGTTCCAGAAGTAAAATTATGTTTACTAGATAAATTCACTTCTAAATTATTAATTTGTTTTCCTTCTGTTTTTGGTGAATAATAAGTTAATAATGTATTATCATTGTATTCACTGCAATCTCCATCAAATACTCCAACCCAATCTAATTCGGATTTAACAAAACATTTAACTAAAATATCTTCACCAGTTTCATAAACAAGTTTATTAGTTTCAATATTATTTTTTACTTCAAATGTTTTTTCTTCATAAGGAGCTTCATATCCACCTGTATTAAATAAAACAACTTTATATTGTCCTTCTTTAAAATCATATTTACTAGAAAGATTAACAGTTAAATTATTAATTTGTTTACCTTCTGTTTTTGGTGAGTAATAAGTTAATAATGTACTATCATTATATTCACTGCAATCACTAGCAAATATACCAACCCAATCAAGTTGAGATTTAACATTACAAGTAATCGAGATAGTATCTCCTAATGCATATATGTCTTTATTCAATTTAATTCGACTTATTGAAGTAGTAGAAACTGTAAAATAACAAGTTTCAGAAATATTATATCCGCTATCAGCGAACAATACTAATTTATATTCTCCTGCTGGTAAAGATGCATAATCTTTACGTGAAGAATTAGCAGTAGTTGTTTTTATATCAATTGGTTTTCCAGATTGATCTTTAGTGTAATACCAATAAATTGATGTTACTTTAGTTACATCATCATCTTTTAAATATAATCCAACCCATTGCTCTTCTTCACCATAAGCTGTAACATAAATATTTTCTCCATCTAAATATGTTTCTTTATTGGTAGATAATTTCTTTTGTTCACTATTATAAGTGGTTAATACTGCATATCTTCTTTCGATTTCAACGCCATCTTTAAAGAAAATTGCACATGCATTACTAGTTCCAACACTTGTTAAAGTATTATTTGTATAAGTAACTTCCACTCCTTCAGGTAATACTCCTTTAATTAATAAAGAAGCACTTCCATTAGTTAAAGGCATACTTGCATCTTCAAAAGTAATTTCACTTAAATCAACAGAAGAACTTGCTTGTCCTTTTCTTAAAATTACAATATCAACACTTGTTAAGGCATTATAACCATTATTTTCTAAATAATAAAGTGTATATTCGCCTGCAGGAATAATCTTATCTTCATCTATATCATAACCTTCATTTAAATGTTCTGGTGTTTGTAATAAAGTAGTTCTTAATTTATCATCATTTTTATTTGGATAATAATAATATATTGAAGTATCTTCTTTATTATTAACATTACCAACATTAGCACCTTTTTTGAAAATACCAATCCAGTCTTTATCACTATTAGTGGAATTTGATAAAGCAGTAACAAAAATATTTTCACCATATTCATAAACTGTTTTATTAGTTGTAAAGTATTTATTGATAGAAAGAGTAGCTTCTCTATGACCAACTACTTCATCTCCACGTTTAAAGGTTGCTAAAACCTTTTTACTACCAACTTCTGTTAATTTATTATCATCATAAGTTACGCTTATTCCTTCTGGAAGATTATTAGCGACAAGTTCTTTTTCACTTCCATCATAGATATAAGCTTTATCTTCAAATGAAATCATTGATAAATCTTCTTTATCTTCAAATTCATAAACAGTTTCAACTTTTTGAGGTTTAGCTTTTGACCAAGAATAATTTGAAAAATCATAATTTGTATTAAAGACATTTAATAAATCTAAATATGATTTAACTTTACCATTTTCATAATTACATAAATTTTGTTTTTCATCAAAATATTCAACATATTTTAAGTAATCTTTACTAACAAATTCAGAATATTGACTATCAATGTATTTATATACTTGATAAGCTGGTTTAGTTTCTTTTTTACTATCAATAAGTCCAAATAAAGCAAGATCACCACTTTCGTGTTTAGAATCTTTTAAGCGATAATATGAAAAAGATGTAATGGTATCTAATTGAGATAATTTATACCAAATAGAAGCAATCATACCAGCTTGGATGTTTCTTTCTTTTTCACTATCTTCACATGTTGAAACACCTGATTCAGTTAAATATACTTCTCTTGCTTTTCCATTAACTTTCAATTCATCTTGATTTAAATATGAATCTAATAATTCAATATTAGAAAATGAAATGTGAGAAGTTGTATTATAATTATTTGTCATTCCAACAGTTTTACCACCAGGAATAGCACCCAATTGATTATCATTATTATATGTATCAAGCAAATAAACAGGTGCTTGTGCTAAATGGTATCCATAACTATGAGGTGCAATTGCCCAATCATAATCGCCTTCTTGTTTAGTCTTGTTATTTAACCATTCAATCATTTCTTTTGGAGCATAAGCTTGAACAACATCTCCAGATAATGTATAACCAGGTTTTGCCCAAGCATGTGTAAATGGGACAGTAACTTTAATGTCTTTTTGATATTTTTTACAAGCCAAATTTGTTAATCTTAATAATCTAGAATATTCTTCCATATAAGTAGATAAATCAGCTTGTTTTTCGCTTATTCGATTATAGTCTTTTGCATAGTCAATTTCATTACCGATAACATAATTACCAATATATCCATTTTCATAAGCATCACCACTATATCTACTCGCTAAAAATTCTATTGTTGCGATATAATATTCAAAACCATATTGATTTGAAGTATTCAAAGCAAGAATTTTTGTATCTTGCATAGAATATGGAGCATAAGTCATATTCATAGGGAATATTTCATCAGTAATATTTGAATTAGTAGCATAAACAATCGCAGTAATGTGTGCTCCTGTAGCATAATAAGATTTAACAATTTTATCAAAATGATCTACAACTTCTTTTCTAAAATAATAAACCTTACCATTAGATTCAAATCTAATCGCATCATCAGGATGTTCTATATGAACCATATCTCCTTCAAAAAATGTTTCATTTGGACAAATTAAATTGTCTATTTCTAAATTAATTGTCGCATAAGAGCAATTTAAATCTTTAAAGGAATTAACATTTTCACCAAGAATACCTTTTTTTGATTTAAGATTTAATGTAGGTTCTACTTGTGTTTGACTTTCAATTTCGGTTGCGTAAATAGGGCCTAAAATAATTTGACTTCCATCAACAAGATAATACTTATTGTATAAAGAATCATATTCTATTTCTTTTTCAATATAATCATCTTCTGTTTCATCATATACTTTTTGTGTTTCTAAAGAAATTCTTGCTTTTTTTATTACAACATTTGCATCAAGATTATATTTACCATAGTTAATACCATCTTCAACATTAATAACTTGACTAGAAACACCTTTTGTATTATCACCTTCGAGATACTGATAGGCTTTAACACCAATAATGTTTAATTCTTTTGAAGATACTTTCTTTTCGCTATTATGAATAGTAAAGTTAATATTTTCATTATCAACAGATACTTTCATAGTTATTTTTGTTAAATCATTAATTCCTTCACTTGTAGAACTTGATGAAGCACTATTCGAAGAAGAACTCGAATTATTTGGTGTATCATTACAAGATGATAAAAGTGAAAAAGAAAGAATTGAAGTTAACAAAAGTAATTTATATTTTTTCATATTTATCCTTTCTAAAATTACTTAATTCTAATTTCTTGAGTTTTATATAAACTATCATTTGGATCATTTAAATCACAAAAACTAGTCGTGTCAACATGAGGAATACTTGACCATTTAACATGTTTAGTAAAAAGTGCAACAAATTCCATTGGTATTGACAAAAATAAGAAAAATGGAATAAGTAAAACTGAAGCAATCTTTTTTCCTAAACTAACATTTTTAATTCTTTTATGTTCAATAATATAAAGTAAACTAAAAATAAACACTAAACCAATATAAGCAGTAACAATATTTTTCCCAGCATTAATTAAATATGGAATATAAGCTTCTTGAATACTAATTCCAAATAATGGAGCAATTAAAACACAAATAAATTGTAAAATAGTAATACTTGTAGAAATAACACAAAGAGGCATAATATTTATAGAAATATCAAATATAGAAAATTTATTTTTACCACCATTTTTATTCTTTGGTTTAAATAAGCTTTTAATTAAATCTTTAAATCTTGTAATACAAACTAGAAGATGTCCTTTTGCCCATCTTACTCTTTGTTTCCACATAATGGAAAAAGTAGTTGGTTGTTCATCATAAAAAACTGCTTCATCACAAAAAACAATTTTATTATTTTTCAATATTTGATCAGCGGTAAATTCCCAATCTTCAGTTAATGTAACATAATTCCAACAGCCATCCTTAACAATGTTTGAATTAATTAAATAGCCAGTTCCTGTTACTCTTGTTGAACATCCTGCTACAGTTCTACCGCGACACTCTAATCTACATCCATAAACAAAATACAATCCATACATAACAGAAATTAAGTTAGATCCAAAATTCTTAGAATTTCTAAAAGAAGTTATTACATCTTTTTTATTTCTAGCAATAAATGCATCATTCATTTTACTTATATATTTTTCATCAAGAACATTATCAGCATTAAATAACAAAAAGCCATCATAATTATTAACACCATAATCATCATTTATTTTCTTAAATAGATACTTAAAAGCATATCCCATTGTTTTTTCATTTTGATTATTATATTCATATACTATTGCACCTTTTTTTCTAGCAATTTCAGCAGTTTTATCAGTGCAATTATGAGCAATAACAAAAACATCAATTTTATCTTGAGGATATTTATTTTTTCTAATGCTATCAATTAAATTCCCTACAACAAGCTCTTCGTTTCTTGCAGGTATAATACAACCATATTTTAATTTTTGTTCTGTTTCAGGAAATTTTTTATTAAAAAAGATGCCAATAATAGTAAAAAAAACGAAATGCATGGTTAACATTCCTAATATTCCAAATACTATACTAAATACTAAATTAACAATTTCCAAATAATTCATTACAAATTAATCCCAAATAATATTCTAATCTATAAGTTATAATAAGTAAAGTGTTTTGATTTTTTGTAAGTATTAACCATAATTATTTAATCATTAAATGTTTTAATTTCTTGCGTTTTACATACCCCCTCGTTTAAATCTCCAAAGTTAGTCGTGTCAATATGAGGAATACATGTCCAATTAACATTTTTAGTAAATAGAGCAACAAATTCCATTGGTATTGACAAGAATAAGAAAAATGGATTAACTAAAACAGCTAAAATCTTTTTACCAAAACTAACATTTTTAATTCTTTTATGTTCAATAATAAAAATTAATATTGATGTTAATACTAAAGTTAAATAATATGTCATAAACATATTCAATAAATTAGTAAAATATGGAATATATGCTTCTTGAATACTAATTCCAAATAATGGCGCAAGCATTACACAAATAAATTGTAAAATAAAAATTGATGTTGATATCACACACAATGGCATGATATTAATACTTATATCATATATAGAATATTTGTTTTTACCACCATTTTTATTCTTTGATTTAAATAAGCTTTTAATTAAATCTTTAAATCTTGTAACACAAACTAGAAGATGTCCTTTTGCCCATCTTACTCTTTGTTTCCACATAATGGAAAAAGTAGTTGGTTGTTCATCATAAAAAACTGCTTCATCACAAAAAACAATTTTATTATTTTTCAATATTTGATCAGCGGTAAATTCCCAATCTTCAGTTAATGTAACATAATTCCAACAGCCATCCTTAACAATGTTTGAATTAATTAAATAGCCAGTTCCTGTTACTCTTGTTGAACATCCTGCTACAGTTCTACCGCGACACTCTAATCTACATCCATAAACAAAATACAATCCATACATAACAGAAATTAAGTTAGATCCAAAATTCTTAGAATTTCTAAAAGAAGTTATTACATCTTTTTTATTTCTAGCAATAAATGCATCATTCATTTTACTTATATATTTTTCATCAAGAACATTATCAGCATTAAATAACAAAAAGCCATCATAATTATTAACACCATAATCATCATTTATTTTCTTAAATAGATACTTAAAAGCATATCCCATTGTTTTTTCATTTTGATTATTATATTCATATACTATTGCACCTTTTTTTCTAGCAATTTCAGCAGTTTTATCAGTGCAATTATGAGCAATAACAAAAACATCAATTTTATCTTGAGGATATTTATTTTTTCTAATGCTATCAATTAAATTCCCTACAACAAGCTCTTCGTTTCTTGCAGGTATAATACAACCATATTTTAATTTTTGTTCTGTTTCAGGAAATTTTTTACAAAAGAAAATTCCTAAAAACGAAAAAAAGAAATAATGAATAACAAGAATCCCCATTATTCCAAACAAAATATCAAATATAAGATTAATAATCTGTAAATAATTCATTGTTCAAATTTCCTAAATAGTATTGTAATATAAACAAATTAAAATTCATATCAATTTACTATTTTATTTTAAAATATTGTCAAAATAATTATTAGTAAAACATTTGCACTTAAGAAAATCCATTCCATAAATGGCAAAATAGAAATTCTTTTACGATAGTATTTGACTGTACCATCTTTTTCTTCTTTTTCTAAATACATCCATCTTTTTAGTGGAGTAAATATTAAACTTGCAAGCAAACTAGCGCCTAAAACAAATAAAACATACGCTAAAGCAGTATTATACAATGGTCTAACACCTAATAAAATAAAAAATCCTAAATAAATATAATTAATAACGGTTAATGCAAACAATAAAGAAATATTAAATAAATGTTGACGATAATTTTTTAATGAAATTACAAAATTGCAAAATATACTTATTCCTAAAATAATAAAGATACTTCCTAATATATATTCATGAAAAGATCTATATCCATAAGCATTAGAAAAGAAAAATAAATACATCCCAAATACTGCATAACTAGCGCCAAATAACGCTGTTAACAATTTAAAAGGCAAATTATACTTCATAGTTTCATTATCTTGCATTTCATAAGGAAATTGATTTAAAAATGAAAACGAGTCTTTATTAGGAAGTTCACTATAGCGAGAATTATAATTAACAATTCCAAGAACCACAACCCCTATTGCAAACAATATAATAATTAAAGAAATAATATATTTAATCATTTACTTTCTCCTTTGATTGAACCACAAGTACGCCGCCTTTATAAACATCTATTTCTACAACTCGATCTAAGAGTTCATTTGAAATAGCTTTTGTTTCTGTAAAATCTAATTTTATTTTTTTGTTTTTATATGAAGAATTATCAAATCCAATTACTGCTGTTGGAAAGCCAAAAAAACCAACATAACGATAATCTTGTTTTTGTATAACATGATTACCTTTTCCATAATAAGTAATAAAATTGTTATCATCTTCTAAATAAATTTTACACTTAGGATATTTTTTTGTCAAAAGTAACAAAGCATGTGCTTGATCATATCTTTTTGATAATGAACAAAGAATTATCATTTCATCAAATCCTAATTTTTGCATATAACTTACTGCTGCTTCAGTATCAGTCATATATTTATGTGGGTCTAGACGAACAATTTGATTAGGCTTTAAATATTTTAAAGCAGTTTGATAATCAAGTGTATCAAAATCACCTATTCCTAATGCAACTGGCAAATTACATTTTGAAATAAGTTCAATGCCATTTTCAATTCCAATTAAAGGAATTTTAGAATATTTTAAGATACTTGTTTTAGAAGCAAATGGTGTTACAATAATAACTTTTTTCATTTTAAAGACTCGACTTTTTCTTTCATATTACCTTTGAATAAGTATGAACCAGAAACTAAAATATCTACACCTGCTTCATTACATAATTTACTAGTGATATCATTAATACCTCCATCAACTTCAATAACATAATGATAATCTTTTTGATAAGATTTTAATTCTTTTATTTTTTCTAAAGCACTAGGCATAAATTTTTGTCCACCAAATCCAGGTTCTACCGACATTATTAAAACATAATCTAAATATTTTAAATATTCTTTTATTTTTTCTACTGGTGTATTTGGTTTAATTGATAAACCAACTTTATGATGTAATTTAATATTATTAATACATGCAAGTAAATCTTTTTCTTCAGAAAAACATTCATAATGAATAATAATAATATCTTCTTTATTATTACCATAATCATTAATATAATTATTTGGATTTTCAACCATTAAATGTATTTCAAAAGGAAGAGATGTATATTCTCTTATTCTTTTAAATGTATCATCATTAAAAGAAGTATTAGGAACAAAAACATTGTCCATTACATCAAAATGAACACAATCAACATTATTCTCTTTAAGTTTTTTTACTTCTTCAATAATTTTATTTTTATCACATGCAAGTAGTGAAGCGGAAACTTTTATTTTCATTTAAATCGATCCTTTCTAAAAATTAATTCATTATAAATCTGTCTATAATTATTATAATGCTCTTCTAAAATAATTTTTTCATCAACTAATCTTCTTATTTCACATTTTGGTTCATTAATATGTGTACAATCTAAGAAAAAGCAATCTTTTTCTTTTAAAGCAAAAAAAGGAAAAAAATCTTTTAATTCTTCTTTAAAGCAATTTAATTCTAAAGAAGAAAAACCTGGGGTATCAGCAATAAATGAATTCTCAAATGGCATAATTATTACTTCTTTTGTTTGATGTTTTCCACGATTTAAAGATTTTGAATACTCTCCTATCTTTCTAGAAAAATCGTTTGACAAAGCATTAATTAATGATGATTTACCAACACCAGTTTGTCCCATAAATGCAATTGTTTTACCATTAATCATTTTGCGAATTTTTTCAATTCCTAAATTTGTTTTTTTTGAAAAAGGTATCACTTGCACATTTATTTTAGCATAATCTAAAACTATTTCTTCAATTTTATCTTTATTCTCGTATAAATCTTCTTTTGTTAAGATAACCATAGCATCAATATGATTCATTTTTAATAATGTTAAAAATTTATCCAATAAATAAGATGAAAAAATTGGTTCAACTAAAGACACAACTATAATTCCTAAATCAATATTAGATATAGCAGGACGAATTAATTGATTATTTCTTGGAAATATCTCATTAATTACTCCATTTTCTACATTTACAAAATCACCAACTAACGGCTTAATCTTTAAGTGTCTAAATTTTCCTTTTGGAGAAATATTAATATATGTTTTATCTTCTAAATAGACTGTATAGACACCAGCAATGACTGATAATATTTTTCCTTTCATTTTCTAAACAATCTTTCAAAAAATGATTTCTTTTTTATTAAGCTTGGTTCTCTTAAAATTCTATCGATATCTTTTCTCATTTCAAAAACATCTTTATAACGATCACTTGGATTTTTCATACAAGCTTTTTGAATTATTTTATCAATTATTGCTGGAGTTTTTGAATTAAATTTTTTTGCTGAAGGGAATTTTTCATTAATATGTTTTAATGCTACAGCCACAGCAGATTGATCATCATAAGGAACTTTACCTGTGATTAATTCAAAGAAAGTGATTCCTAAAGCATATATATCAGATTGAACAGAAGCTGGAGCACCTTGAGAAAGTTCTGGAGCTAAATAATGTACAGATCCCACAACTACTTCAGATTTAGTTACTCTAACATTATTATCTTGAAATGTAGCAATTCCAAAATCACCTAATTTAACAGTTCCATCTTGAGTCACAAAAACATTTTCAGGTTTTATATCACGATGAATAACGCCATGCTGATGGGCATGTATTATTGCTGAGCATAATTGATACATAATATCGCATGCTTCTAAGAAAGTAAATCTTCCTCTTTCTTTTAGCATGTCTTTTAAAGTTTGACCTTTAATGAGTTCATTAACCATAAATGGTCGTCCTTCATATGTTCCAAGATTAATAACTCTAACTACATTTTGGTGATTTAAAGAAGCCGCGGCTCTTGCTTCACGCTCAAAACGTGATAGATTAACAGGGTTTTTCATTGTTTCTTCTTTAATAATTTTTATGGCAACTTCTCTTTTTGAGACTAAATCAAAAGCTAAATAAACTATCGCCATTCCACCTTCGCCTAAAATTTCTTTAATTCTATAGCGATCAATAATTATATCTCCTTCTTTAATCATATAGCCTCCTTCATCATTATTGCTACTGCAATATTATCTTTACCACCATTTTTATTTGCTTCATCAATTAAGCAATCTGTACATTTATTTAAATCATTATTATTAGATATTATTTGACTTATTGTTTGATTATTTACCATATTGTATAAACCATCACTACATAATAATAATCCATCATAATCATTTTTAATAAACTTTAAATTTATAATAACAGTTGGATAGCACCCTAACGCATTTGTAATAATATTTTTTGATGGGTGATGTTCCATTTCTTCATAACTAATGCGTCCTGTTTCATATAAAAAATGAACATATGTTTCATCAACTGATTTTTGCTCAATATTACCATTTTTTATTAGATAGCATCTTGTATCCCCAATATAACACATTAAAGTAATATCTTTATGAATTAAAAAACAAGCAAAAGTTGTTCCCATACCTCTATTAATATCACTCATATTGGCGTATTCATTAAGATACTTATTCATTTTTCTAATAATACCTTTAAGCCATAAATACATATCAATCTTATTAGTAAATTTTGTTTTTTGTTTGAATGCTTTAATCATATATTGTTCTGCTAAAGAAGAAGCTACTTCACCATGTTTATGCCCACCCATTCCATCAAAAACCATCATAAAACAATCATTATGCTCATTTGTCATAACAATTGCCATATCTTCATTTTTTTCTCTTAGTAAGCCTATATCTGATTTATATGAATACATTAGAGTATATTCTCTTTCTTTGCTCTTAATTGTCCACAAGCAGCATCTATATCAGTACCAAATTCTTTTCTTATTGTGGCATTAACACCGTTTTTCATTAAGCGATCCATAAACTTCTTTGCATTATTAGAGCGATGATATCCATTTTCACTTACTTCGTTATATGGAATCAAATTAACATATGCAAAAACAGGCTTAATCAATTTAGCAAGTTCATCTGCATCATGTAAAGAATCATTAACATCTTTTAAAAGAATATATTCAAAAGTAACTCTTCTATTAGCATTAACATTATATTGTTTAACCGCCTCAATTAATTGATTTAAAGGAAAAGCATTATTAATTTTCATAATTTTATTCCTTATTTCATCATTTGGAGCGTGTAAAGAAATTGCTAAATTAATTTGTAATCCTTCAAGTGAATATTTAATAATTTTATCAGGAATTCCACATGTAGATACTGTTATATGTCTAGCACCAATTGCTAGTGCTTTTTGATTATTAACAATTCTTATAAAATCCATGACATTATCATAGTTATCAAATGGTTCACCAGTTCCCATTACAACAATATGACTAACACGTAACTTTTCTTCTTTTAATAAATCATTTAAAACAAGAATTTCACCTACCATTTCATCAGGTGATAAATTTCTTTGTTTTTTTAATAATCCGGATGCACAAAAAGAGCAACCCATGTTACATCCTACTTGAGATGAAACACAAGCAACTTGCCCATAATTATATCTCATTAATACAGTTTCAACTTTTGCATCATCTTTCATTTGCAAAAGTAATTTTATAGTTCCGTCTTTTGATACTTGCTTTGTAAAAATTGTTGGTTTCTCCAAGCAATATTCTTGTTTTAAGACTTCAATAAACTTTTTCGAAATATCAGTCATTAAATCAAAATCAACAACTTCTTTTTCATAAATCCAAGAATATAATTGCTTAGCACGATATTTATTTTGTCCTAATTTAATCATTTCTTGTTCAAGTTTTTCTAAAGGTAAGCTATATAAATTTTTCATAAATTAGTTTTTTTTCATTATTGCATAATACGCTCCATCACTTGGAGTTTCATAAGCGAATATTTGTTTTTCCTCCACTAAAGAAAATTCTTTATGATTATTTAAGAATTCTTCAATAATCAAATTTGATTCCTTCTTATTATAAGTATAAACAACATATTCTATAATTCCATCATTTTTTACATATAAACTAGCTTCTTCTAATTGTTTCTTTTGTTCTTCAACAAAACCATCAATTTGTTCTTTCTTTAATGTTAATAAAATATCTGGTTTCTTTCTTATTAAACCTAATGATGAAGAAGGAGCAATTAATAAAACTTTATCACAAGTTTTTCTTTCTACATGAGTAATCAATTGTTCAATTGGTGATTGAAAAACATCAAGTGAATGTATTTTAAATCTTGTTGCAACTTTTGTTATAGAATTATAGTCAAAGATATTAGGTGCCATTACATGAATTTGCCCAATATCTTTCATTTTTATTGCCATATCTAACGCTATTAAGCCTCGATCATCAGCAATTAATAATGCTGTATCATTTAGTTCTAAATTTAATTTTTCAACAATTAATTGATTTGTTTCATCTTCAACAAAGACTAAATTGTTTTTAAATGGAGTTATTTCAATAAGTTTATCTCCACCAATATAATGTAGTGAATTATCTAAAGCACCTTTTTCAAAATAATTAGGATATTCATTAACAATTTTTTCTTGATTAGTTAAAAATAAATTACAATTTAAAGCAATTTTTACACTTCTTCTTGAAGATGCAATTGATTTATAAGTCTTTTTTACACCAAAATGCTTAGTCATCATTTTACAAATCCATTCTGGATATGCATAAAGTAAACTTAATCTTTTATTTAAAATTGCATATTCTCTATCTGGAATAGGTAATGCTTTACCATCCAAATTGACCATTGCTTGATAAAATTCACCGATGGATATTTTTTCTTCAAGTGATGGAGCAATTCCATTTAATTCATCTAAAATCATTTCATTTGTTATTTCTTTAACATAATGATATTGACCAAGTGCACAAACAAGATAATCTCTTGTTACTTCATTTTCAACAGGAAAGATTTTATTTTGTTCCCATAATAAGAAATAATAGCGATTTATAATTGATTTAACCGAATCTTTAATTAAATATGATTCTTCTTTAGGTAATTTATCAAATCCTCTATTAATTAAAGTTTGAAAACTAATTTCTCCATTTTTAATTTGCTTTAAACTTTTATAAATTTCTTCTAATATAGCCATATTATCAATAACCCCCTACTATATATAAAAATTATTTTTCATTTTTATTAAAGTCGGCAAATATATCACCAAGATATATATCATCGTCTTCATCAGACTCATTTTCAATATTTACTTGATTACTCTCTGTGACAAATAAAGGGTAATTATTATCAATTCTTGAATAAAATCCTTTAGAAAAATATGTAAAATTAACATGTGCATGAACAGAAAAATTTTTAGACAACTCTAAAATTAATTTTACTAATTCTAGTTCATATTTTTGATATTCATTTGTCATTTCAAAAGTGACAATCATATGGAAAGAAGTTTGATCAACACCTTGATGATAAATCATCGAATGTAAACATGTTACAAATATTTCATCTTCATTAATTTTGAGTAATTTAGCAACCTTTGGCACAATAGTTTTTTCTACTTCTGAGCCCAAAAACTCATCTACTCCTTTTAGTAAGATATTAATCATATTTTTCCTCCAACAATTTGTATTTATTATAAATATAATAAAATTAAAATAAGATTTTTGTCAATAATCTTCATGTGGATTTACATTAATAATAAGCGATAAATTACGTTTTTTTGCAAAAAATAGCATTAAATCATTAATTATTGGCTTTACAATATTATAGTCTTTGTATTTTAAAATTATTTTTTTTCTGTATAAATCATTTAATTTCTTGATAAACATTTCACTTGGTCCAACAATAAAAACATTTTCAATTTCATTAAATTTTGTTTGTAAGTATCTTTTAACTTCATCACTAGCATCTTCAACTTCATCATATTTTTTACCACTAATTAACAATAAACACATGAATGTATATGGAGGGTTATTTAACAATTTTCTAAGCTTAATTTCTGTGGCATAAAATGACATGTAATCTTGTCTACAAGCTGTTTTTATAACAAAATTATTTTTATTATATGTTTGAACTATTGCCTCACCTTTTTTGGCTCTTCCTGATCTTCCTATTGCTTGAGTAATTAAATTAAATGTTCTTTCGTTTGCTCTAAAAGAAGGGATAGCTAGACCAATATCAGCAAGAACAATACCAACAAGTGTTACATTTTCAAAATCATGTCCTTTAGCAATAATTTGTGTTCCAATTAAAATATCTGCTTCATTATTTGCAAAATCATTAATTATTTTATTTGTTAAATTAACCTTTCTTGTGATATCTGAATCTAGTCTTAAAACTTTTGCTTCAGGAAATATTTTTTTTATTTCTAATTCTATTTTTTCAGTTCCAAATCCACCTTTAAAAACTTTATTTGAATTACATTTTGGACATTTTGTAATCATGTCAACTTCATAATTACAATGATGACAAACAAGTTTGTTATTCACGTAATGATAAGTTAATGCGACTTGACAATTTGGACATTTTATTACATATCCACATTCTCGACAACTAACATAAGGTGAATGTCCTCTTCTATTTACTAATAGAATACTCTGTTGATGATTAGTTAATCTATTTTTTATTGCCTCTATTAAACTATTGGATAATAATGCTGATTCAGAAGAAATATTATTTTTATTAGCCATATCAACAATATCAACTTTTGGCAAAGGAAGATTATTTATTCTTTTTTTTAAATATAATTGTTCATATATGCCCTTTAATGCTCTAGATTTTGTTTCTAATGAAGGTGTAGCAGAACCTAAAATTATTTTAAAATTATGATATTTTTGTCTCATTTTTATCACATCTAATGCATGATAATAAGGCAATTGATCTTCTTGTTTATAAGTTTCAGAATGCTCTTCATCCAAAATGACTAGACCAATATTTTCTAATGGAGCGAATACAGCACTTCTTGCTCCAATTACAATATCAACTTGACCATGTTTTATTCTTCTATATTCATCATATCTTTGTGATGGTGTTAGTTTACTATGAAGAATGGCCACTCTTTCAAATCTTTGCATAAATCTCTTTACCATTAAATATGATAATGATATTTCTGGTACAAGCATTAAAACGGTTTTTTGTTTTTTTATAATTTCTTCAGCAACTTGTAGATATACTTCAGTTTTTCCAGAACCAGTAACTCCTTCAAGAAGATATGTGTCTTTTGTTCCATTTAAAACTTTATCAAAGCATTCTTTTTGTTCTTCATTTAAAGTTAATTTTTCTGTTTTCTCTATAGTTTCAAAAAACATCCGATTTTTTTCTTTTTTAAATATTTCAACTTTGTTTTTTTGTATTAAAGAACTCAAAATTGATGTGGGACATTCACTTTTTTTTATTGTATGTTGAGTTGATATTTTATTTAATAAATCAATTTGTTTTTTTGTTAAATTATCAATATTATTATCAATTACTTTAACGAAACTTTCATAAGCAATTTTTGGTTTATTTTGACTAGACAATTTAGGTTTTAAAGATGGTGGAAGCATACTAAAAAAAACACTTATTCTTGGTGCAAAATAATAATTAGCAATTTCTAAAGATAAATTAGCTAATTCTTCATTTAATAGAGGCTCTTTATCTATAACTGAAGAAATATTTTTTATTTCAAATCCAGTTTTTTTTATATATTCTTCTTTTGTTTCATTAACTTGATTAATGTTAATTACTACACCACAAACTAGTTTATTGTTAAATGGAACAATTACTCTAGATAATAGTTGAATAGGATCATCTTTTTCATAAAAATAAGAAAAAAGGCGGTCTAAATTAGAACTGGTGTACTCAATTAATACTTCGTATACCTTCATTTTGACCTTCCTTTTTATTTATTTTCATTTTTTAATTCTTTTTCTTCTAATTTTGCAATTCTACGTTTAATGATCCTTTTAATGTTATAACTTGCTTTTGAAAGATTATCATTAACAACTGTATATTGATAATGATTTGCATAATCAATTTCTCTTTTGGCTTTTTCAAGTCTTTCTTGGATAACTGAATCTGGCTCAGACTTTCTTCCTCTAATTCTCTTTTCAAGTTCTTCTAATGAAGGTGGAACAAGAAAGATTGATATAACATCATCACCTTGACATTTTTCAAGAACTTTTTTTGCACCTTCAATTTCGATTTCTAAGAAAACATTTTTTCCTTCATTTCTTAATTTTTCAACATATTCAGCAGGTGTTCCATAATAATTACCAACAAAATATGTGTATTCTAAAAATTTATTCTCATCTATCATTTTTTGGAATGTTGGTATATCAACAAAGAAATAATCCACTCCATCTTTTTCTAAATTTCTTGGCTTACGTGTAGTCATAGAAATAGAATATGCTAATGAGAGCGAATCATCTTTAAATACTTTTTTTCTAACAGTACCTTTTCCTACTCCTGAAGGACCAGAAAGAACAATCAACAAACCTTTTTTCATGCAAACATTTCCTCGATAAGTAAAATAATTATATGCATTTATTTTATTTAAATCAATTATTGTTGAATAAAAAAGATTAATTTCTGTTTTGTTTGTTATATAATAATGAATATGGGTATTTCAAATTTTACATTAGAAAGATTATTTATTGACATTAAAGATAGTATTATTAATTCGAAAATAGAGCGTATTTTCAATATTTCAGATACATCTTATATATTTAGTTTGTATAAAGAAGGAAAATGTATAGATTTATTATTATCATTAGATCCATCTCTTCCTTTAATGTTAATTAATAATAAATCAGTTGTTTATAGTATTAATCAAAGTAACAATCAAACTAACATCTTAAAAAAATATTTTGATCATGGAACTATTTTAGATTTATATAAAGTACAAAACGATCGAATAGTCATTTTTAAAATAAAAAAATGGACTCAAGATTATCAATTAATTGAAACTCAGCTTATCTTTGAATTATTTCCACTTTCACCTAATATTATCGTTACAAATTTAGATAATGTTATTTTAGATGCTTTAAAAAAATCTATTTCATTAGATTCTAAACATCCTATTATCAAAGGGCTTCGCTATACATTTCCTGAATGCAACGATAAGACTATTACTATTAATACAACATTAGATGAAATAAAAAATAAAGTTAATAAAGTTGAATTTAAATATTTATCTTCACTAGATGAGTTATCTTATAAAAATGCTTTAAATCAAATAATTAATTCAAATTATTTTTATTTATATAAAAACAATTTATCTATTTTAAAAATGGATGATCAAGCAAAGTTAATCACTATTAATGAACTTTTCAATTCTATAAAAGATAAAAAATCTTTTGAAAATAAACAAGATAAATTTTCAAATATTTTTAAATTAGTCGAGCAAAAAATTAAATCATTAAATAAAAAACTTATTAATTTAGATAATGATGAAAAATCTTTTTCAAAAAGCACGATTTATTTAAATTATGGTCAATTACTTTATCAAGAAAACGATTTGTATCATAAAGGTGATAAAGAAATTATCATTAATGAGATAAAAATACCATTAGATAGCAAATTAAATCTTCATGAAAACGCTCAGAAATATTTTAAATTATATAAAAAAAGTAAAACTGGTATTGAGCAAATTAAAATTCAAAAAGAAATTGCTAATGATGAACTTGATTATTTTAGAAATATTGAAAAGCAAATCAAGTTTGCTTCTAATGAAGATATGCAAGAAATAATGCTTGATTTGTATCAAAATAATTATTTAAAAAATTCAAAAATTCAAAAGAAAGAAAAATTAAGACCAGCAAATAAAAAATATCAACCTCATTTTATCAAATTAAATAATGGAATTAAAATTGGATATGGTCTTTCTTCTTATCAAAATGAAGAATTAACTTTTTCACTTGCAAAAAAAGACGATTTTTATTTTCATGTTAAAGATTTTCATGGTCCTCATGTTATTTTATTTAATAACAATCCTAACGATGAAGAAATATTAATAGCAGGCGAAATTGCTCTTTATTTTGCTTCTTTAGATGCTGGAGAAGTTTATTATACTCAAAGAAAAGATGTAAAAAAAGTCCCTGGAAAAAGAGGACTTGTCACATTAAAAAATCAAAAACTTATTGTAATAAATGGAATTCGTGAGTCAACAATTAAACTTTTAACTAATAAATAAAATCTTTTCCTTTAAATGTTTCTTCTGTTGATAATTCGTAAAATTCTTGTTGTCTGCAAGCTTCATAACTAACAATTGCCACACAATTTGATAAATTTAAGCTTCTTGAATTAGCTTGCATTGGAATTCTTAAGCAGTTTTCAATGTTGTCTTTTAATATTTCATAAGGTATACCAGTTGATTCTCTACCAAACATAAAATAATAGTCTTCTACTGGGGAAGAGAAATCTTCATCACTATACACTTTTTTTGCATATCTTGTGATATAGAAAATTATTTTATTTTTATTTTTTTTATAAAATTCATCAATAGAACTATATTCTTCAATTTCACAATCAATAATGTAATCCATTCCTGCTCTTAAAAAACTTTTTTCATCTAAAGAAAAACCTAATGGATGAATTAAATGTAATTTAGCGCCTATTGCTGCACATGTTCTAACAATATTACCACAATTGCCTGCGATTTCTGGTTGATATAAAACGATATTTATCATATTTCCTCCGTTTTTTATTATGATAAATTAGTTATTTTATAATATCTATAATATTTTATAAATTACATATTTTTTCTGGATTATAAAAGCAATGATTTTTATATCTTCCTACTAGAACACCATACCAATTCTTTTTGCATGATTTTCCTTTACCTGGATTTTGAAAATATAATGCAGAATATGCTGGATGAGCACGCCAAAATTTTATGCATTCAATTGCTATTTTCTTTTCTTTAGAAGTTGCTTGAGCATTGAATAAAGGTATTGTTATTCCTTCAAATTGATTTTTTTGATTCACTGCATCATAAATTGTTTGTATGTGTTTAAATGGTTTGCAGGTATAACAAACTCGATTTACAACAACGTTTCCAACTAATTTCATTCCCATAATACCTTCACCAACGGCTTCTGCTCGTATTAATCTTCCTAATAGATCTATTTCTGTACTTCTATGTCTAACTCGCATATAATCACCTGAAATATACTATGAAAATATTATTATTTGTTTCATTAAAAAGATTAGTAATATAAAATTTAATTGAAAAAAAATTATTATGGTAATAATATTATCTAAGAGGTTTTTATTTATGAATTTAATTTTATTCCTTGGTATATTATTAGTTCTAGGTTTAGCATCTACTAGACTTATGAAAATATTAAAATTACCAAATGTTACTGGTTATTTAATTGTTGGATTATTAGCTGCAGTTATTTGTATTTTAATTGATAATTATTCATCTTTAAATCTTGAAAATGATTTATCTTTACTTAATAATTTTACATCAAGTATCGCATTAGGATTTATCGCTTTATCAATTGGTCAAGAATTTAAACTATCAAAAGTTAAAGAATATGGTTCTAAAATAATTTCAATTACTTTACTTCAAGCTCTTACTGCTGTTTTATTTGTTGATGTTACATTAATTATTGTTTGTATATTAACCAACCAATCACTTGCTATTGCTTTATGTTTAGGTGCTATCGCTACTGCTACTGCTCCTGCTGCTACAATTATGGTTATTAATCAATATAAAGCAAAAGGACCACTTGTTGATATTTTATTACCTGTTGTTGCTTTTGATGATGCAGTTGGATTAATTGTTTTTGCAATATCTATTGCAATTTCAAAAGTAATTGTTACAGGAGGAGAAATAACATTCTTTTCAATTTGTGCATTACCATTAATTGAAGTATTCGGTTCTCTTGTTATTGGTATTGTTTTAGGTTTATTAATGTATTTAGTTGTTAGATTTTTTAAATCACGTGATAATCATGCAATTATTTTAATTGCTTTTACATTATTAGGTGTTGGTGCATGTGATGCTTTAAATCAAATTGTTATTAATGGTGAAGCACTAGAATTTTCTAACCTTTTATGTTGTATGATGATAGGTGCTGTTTATATTAATCTTCCAAAAGGTGAAAAAAGAGATATTGCAGAAAGAGATTTTACTTTAATTAATCACTGGACTCCATTTTTATTTATGCTCTTCTTTGTTCTATCTGGAACTCATCTTGCGACTTCTGTTAAAGAATTATTTCAAAATGGAAGTGATAATAACATATCATTTATAATCGTTACGGTTATGTTTATTTGTTATTTAATAATGAGGTCTTTAGGAAAATATGTTGGTAGTTTTGTCGGTTGTAAATTAACTCATCAACGCAAAACAATTACTACACATTTAGGTATTACTTTGCTTCCACAAGCAGGTGTTGCTATCGGAATGGCTAATCAAATTTCTAATATGGATGCATTTAAAGTTGCTGGAATTGGAAATGCAATTGTCACAGTTGTTTTATGTGCTACTTTAATTTATGAGTTGGTAGGTCCTTTACTAACTAAATGGTCTTTATCTAATGCAGGTGAAATACCAGATGAAAATGGTAATTATCCTTATTTAAATAACCAAGACTAAAATGCTTTATAAAAAATAGGGCTCTATAAAAATTTTTATGTTCTAAACCCTACACTGCCACAGTAATTTTGAAATCAAGAAAAACCTCTTTATAATTAGGTTGTTCAGATCTATTATAAGGAGGTTTTTCATATGGATTATAACATACTTTTGTCTCATGGTATAGACCCACAAGAATGCTCACATTTAGATTATATTGATAACGATAAAGAGATATTAATTTTTGCAAAAATTAAACCATCTCAAAGAGAATGCATCTATTGCCATTTTAAAGATACTAAAATTAAAGATTATAAGCAAAAGACTATCAAATCATTACATACTGGTGTTAATTTTACTATTATTACTTTAGATTTACCAAGATATCATTGCCCAAGCTGTAATGATCCTTTTCATTATATGTAATACTTAACTGATGCTGTTCAATCTATTGGAAAAAGAGTTTTATTAGATACATCATTGTGTTTTCAAGATAAATCTTGGATGAACACCCATTGGAGATTATTAACTACTAATCCAAAAAATTATCCAAACAAAATGATGACACTAAAAAGTGGAATGACAATATCTTATTATGATCGTGTCTATAAATTTGTACAACAAGATACTGAACTTCAATATGCTTTTTTGAAAGTTCAAGATATATTCTATGAATTAAATAAACTTAAACAAGTTGAAACAAGTAACTATTTTAATTTTATTATAGAATATCTAGAAAGTTCTTCTTCTAAAGAATTTGTTGAATGTTCTAAAAACTTGAATCACTATAAAAATATATAGTTAATTATTTTATAAAATATAAAGATAGACGATTATCAAATGGTCCAATTGAAGGTGTTAACAAACGTGTCAAAGAACTAAAAACTGTTATGTTAGGTTATAGAATTTTATAAAATAATTATACTTGTTCAAAATATAGAAAAAGGTCAATGATTTTCATCACCGACCCTAAGTGTGCCACACTATTTTATTTTGTGTCGCCACTACAAAACCCTAAAATTTTTATTCTATTTAAATTTTATTCTTCTGCTTTTTTAAATATTTCTAGTCCTCTAGTAGTTAATTCGTGTTCATACATTTCATTAATTATTTTATATGGAATCGTTGCAATATCTGCACCAGCTAATATTGCTTGTTCTACATGATTAACATTTCTAATAGACGCTGCAATAATTTTTGAATGATAATTGAATTCTTTTTTTGCTTGTGAAATCCTTTTTATTAAATTATAACCAGCTTCTGGATTATTATAATAATCATCCATTCTTCCCATAAATGGTGAAATGAATGTAGCACCTGCTTCCATTGCCAAAATAGCTTGTGATAATGAGAAAATTAAAGTGACATTAGTTTTAATTCCTTCTTTTGATAGTTTTTTACAAACTTTAATACCTTCTTCAGTCATAGGAAGTTTAATTGTGATATACTCATTATTTCCTACCATTTCCACTATTTCTTTTGCTTCGTAATACATATTTTCTGCAGTTGATTCTTTTACTTCTGCAGAAACAGGCCCTTTTACTAATTTTAATATTTCTAAAATTACTTCTTTTAATGATTTACCACTTTTTTTTAGTAAACTTGGGTTAGTTGTTACGCCTTTAATTACTCCTAATTTACTTGCTTTTTCAATTTCTTCAGTAATTGCTGTATCAATAAATATTTCCATAAAATCCTCCGACTAAAAATTATTGATTACTTCGACAAACTCATCCAACCAATCATAAATATCACTATCAGACATATTCTCAACATTTTCATATAAGTCTTCAATATTTTCTTTACAATTTTCCAAGATTGTCTTCACATCATTTATATTATAACATACAACACTTTGATTAGTTACATCGTTAATTTGAAAATTTACTTCATATAACAACACACCTTTGTTATTTGTTCTTTTTTCAACTTCAATATAAGCAAAATCATTATAGTTTAATGATATAATAATACCTGTTTTATTAGTTTCAATTTGCTTCCACATATTTCTTCTCCTAAAAATCTAACTTTCCAATAATCTCACCATTATCTAAATTATAAACTGTAATTCTTTTTTCATCCATTATTGCGTATTGTGGTATTCCGTCTTTTGGTATTGATGTAGAACCTATATTTACATATGTAACACCATCTATTATACTTATATCAAAAACATGATAATGCCCATATAAAACAATAGTGCCTTTTTTTATAGTTTCATCAATATCAAATCTAGATAAATGATGACCATGAGTTAAAATAAAATCTTTTTTGAAAAGATGAATTTTTTTTCTTTTAGAAAATTTTCTTTCTAAAACCATTTCATCAACTTCTGCATCACAATTTCCTTTTATAAAAATTATCTTTTCTAAATATTTTTTTAATGCAACAACCACTTTTTTGGGAGAATAATCTTTAGGTAAATCATTTCTTGGTCCATGATAAAGTACATCACCTAAACAAATTATTTTATCAATTTCATTTTCATTAATTATATTTTCAATTTTTTTGATTGCATCAAAACTTCCATGTATATCACTAATAATTAAGTATCTCATCGTTAACACCTCAATATCATTTTAAACAATTAATAAAATAATGTATATAAATACTTTTTTAAAATAACTGTTAGTGCTATATTATTCTATATGAAAAACTTTTTTAAACATTTACATACTATTAATAAGCATAGAAGACTTGTTAGATATAATTGTTTTAAATGTGGATATTATTGGCGTGGTTTAACGCATGATTTATCTAAATATTCACCTACTGAATTTATTCCAGGATGTAAATATTATCAAGGATATAGATCACCTACTGTTAAAGAAAGAGAAGTAGAAGGTTATTCAAATGCTTGGATGCATCATAAAGGTAGAAATAAACATCATTTTGAATATTGGTTTGATTTTAATTCAAAAACAAAACAATATGATCCAGTACAAATGCCAAGACAATATTTAATAGAAATGTTTTGTGATAGAATTGCAGCTTCAAAAGTCTATTTAAAAGATAAATATACTGATAATTCACCATTAGAATATTTTCTAAATAAAGATAAAGATGTTGTAATGCATGAAACAACAAAGAAGCAATTAAAATTTTTATTAGAATATTTAAGTATAAATGGAGAAAAAAAGACATTTAAATATATAAAAGATAATAAAAAGACTGTCGAATTTTTAAATTTTAATTAACCACATATTGTGGTTTTTTATTTCAAAAATAAACATATAAAAGGTAATAAAAGTAAAAAAAAAGAGCCCGGCAACTTGC
>ERZ1106952.151-NODE-151-length-46033-cov-7.295206_pt1 | contig 46033 bp, 35 predicted proteins | sample MGYA00403677_ERZ1106952 | MGnify/ENA primary metagenome ERZ1106952 (study PRJEB35170, sample SAMEA104062415) | human gut metagenome | biome: human gut; feature: human-associated habitat; material: faeces | place: Denmark | collected 2012-05-14 ...
CAAAGCGAGAATAAGGGCGCATCTTGCGCCCTTTCTTCATGTCTCGGACTTCGGTTATTTACGTTATAGCAAACTCCCTCGTCTTTGCATTTGAAAGCGCGTAATCCGCAACCCTTCCGCTCGCTTTGGGCAGTCGGATAAATGTGCTTTTCGGGCGCCCTTATTTTTTCATTTACGATGTCGGATAGACACTGATTTGAAAACGAATGACTCGTTTTTTTGTAACGGAAGCAAAAAACAAGTTAAAATTCATTAAATCGGTATTGACAAAACGCGAAACGGGTGATACAATACTTGCAAATCGGCATTATACATAAGGTAACGTAAAAGAGGACAAGATGATGAAATACGTAAGGATCGCAGTTGTAGAGGATAACGATAACGACGCAAAAACGCTGACGGGGTTGATCGCGGATTACGGCAAAAAAACGGGCAACGTAAAACTCGACGTAAAGAGGTTCACGAACGCCGTCGATTTTCTCGAAAAATATCAGCCTTACGATATTGTATTCATGGATATAGAAATGCCGATGATGAGCGGCATGAAAGCGTGCTACAAACTCCGCGAGATAGACAAAAACATAGTCATAATCTTTGTCACGAACATGGAACAGTTCGCCGTCGAAGGCTATCTGGTGAGCGCTTTCGATTTCGTGGTCAAGCCCGTTGCCGAATACAGTTTCCGCCTGAAAATGGACAGAGCTCTCGATTACATATCCCGCTTTACGGGCAAAACGCTTGCGATAAAGACTCCCGAGGGTATGCGGCAGATAGCTTTGCAGGATATAAAGTACGTCGATATAATGAATTACAAGCTGACATATCACACGCTTGACGGGAATATCGAGGTCACGACGATGAAATTGCAGGACGTTGAGCCCATGCTTCTCGGCGCGGGTTTTTTCAGATGTTCGCGCAGTCTTATAGTCAATCTTAAATACGTCAAGGCTGTGTCCGAAACGGATATAGACCTTGACGGCGAAAAATTGCCCATTTCACGCAGGCGTAAAAAAGAATTCATCGAAGCGCTGACCGAATATTTCGCGGGCGGAGGAGGTAACGGCTGATGCCTCAGCTTTTCTGGTTTCGTCCCATATTCATGTTCGAATTGCTGTTTGCGGAAGGTATGTTCGCGATAAACCTTAATTTCCGCAAAGGTTTCGCATGGAGGCTTCCGCTCGGTCTTGCGCTTTGTTTCGGCGCGTCTTTCGCGTTTCCGTATACGATAGGCGGCAGTTTGTATTACTCTCTCATGTTCATAGGCATGTTCTGTATAACGCTTGCCGTGGGCGCGCTGTGCTTTGACGCTCCGATGAAAAATATCGTTTTTTGCGCGATAGCGGGGTATACCGTCCAGCATATAGCGAGCGAATGTTACGAAATATTCAACTCCGCAATGTCGACATACGTGGATCGCGTTTTCAATTTTTACGAAACGACGACGGAAAACGGCATAAACGAAGAGAACTTCTTTTTCGTGTTCGTGTACTTTGCCGTGTTTGCGATAATCTACGGGCTTGCGGGTTATTTCATAGCGCCGCGCGTGGAAAAATTCAAGGTCTTGCAGACGAGCAGCGGCACCATACTCGCGCTTTCGGGATTTATACTGCTTATCGACGTGGTCATAGGCGCGGTCGTTCTGAGTGTGCTGCCGCAGGCGGCGTTCTTTTCTGTGGACGACAACATAGCGTTCTGTATCCAGCTGCTACTGCATGTTTATAACATCCTTTGTTGCGTGCTTGCGGTGATACTGCTTATCGAAATACCGCGCAGGAGCAGTATAGAGTCCGAGCTCCGTACCACGACGCAGCTCCATGCAAGGGAGCGCGAGCAGTATGCCGCCGTCAAGGAAAATATGGATATGATCAATATCAAGTGCCACGATCTCAAACATCAGATGCGGACGGTACTCAGCGGGAAACAGGTCGACAGTGAAGAAATAAGAAAAATAGAAGACGCGATAAACATATATCAGTCCGCATACAAGACCGAAAACGAAGCGCTTAACGTCGTGCTTATGGAAAAGGACATGCTGTGCAAAAGCAAGGGCATAGACTTATCCTGTATACTCGACGGAGCGGGGCTGGAATTCATGTCGGACAGCGACGTGTATGCGCTTTTCGGAAATATCATGGACAACGCGATCGAGGCGGTCAGCAGACTTCCCGCAGGGAACCGCGCGATAGGTCTGCAGATAAAGACGCACGGCAGTTTTGTTTCCGTCATCGTTTATAACGGCTATGAAGGCGATCTCGAATTCAAAGGCGGCTTGCCGCAGACGACGAAAGGCGACAGATCCAATCACGGTTACGGCATGAAAAGTATAAGGTATATCGTAAACAAATACGACGGTAAGATGCTTATCAACGGTGACGGCGGAGTATTCAGGCTCACGATGCTGTTCCAGTCGAACGGCAGCCGCGCGCCGAGCGCGATATGAACGTCACACGCGCGTTTTTCCGTTCACCAGTAAAATAAAACCGTTTACAGGCAAGGCGTTGAAACGCTTCGCCTGTTTTCTTATAATGAGGGAGTAAAGCAGGAAAACTGTTTATTCATTTCCGAAAAAGGAGGAATTATGATGAAAAAGAAAGTAAAGATCTTCGTTGCGCTTTTGATCGCGGTCGTCGTGCTTTTTTCGCTGACGGCAGTCGCGTGCGGCGAAAGCGGCAGCGAATGTACGAGTATTTGTCCTATATGCGGACTGTGCACAGACCCCGATTGCACCGAGCATAAGGACAAGTGCCAAGGACACGAAGAGGAAAAGGCAGAAGTCGTGTCCGCCGAAGTGGTCATTCAGCCGAGCAAGGTCGCATATTATCCCGGAGAAATATTCGATCCGACGGGGCTCGGAGTAAAAGCTACCTTGTCAAACGGAAAAACCAAAAACTATTTTGACATGGACTTTACCGAGTGGACGCATAAGGGCGAGCCGCTCACAGATGATATAACCAAAATCACGTTTACTATCCCCGGGACCGAAGTCACTTTCGACGTAGCCATAACGGTAAGCGTGCCCGAAGACCTGATCATGACCGTGGATACGTCTTCGCTTCAGGAAACATATCTCACGACGGATACCATCGATTTCAGTACGATCGTTGTGAAAGTCACGACGGGCGGCAAGACGACTACGATAGGAGCCGACATGTGGTCGCTGTGGGAAGCGGATACGCAGATCACGGATATAAGCGCGGTGACGCTGCCGGAAGGCGAACATACGATGACGGTAAAATATCTGACGGAGTTTTCGAAAGATTTCACCGTCATAGTAAACGACCCCGCGGCAGTCATCAACCCTTCGTTCGTGGAGGCGGAACAGTCCGTTTATTGGCTCGGCGAGAACGGCGACGAAACCTCTGACCCTTACACTATAAAAGAAAATGTGGCGGTTTGCGAATATTACGACGAAGATGGCGTATGCGTTACCGGCAGGAGTTTGCCGAGCGGAGCCAGCGGAGACGGAGCGTCCAGTTCACTTGACGGAAGTAATACGAATCCGCCTCAGAACGGCGACAGAGTGTATTTCAAATTCACCGTCAATGTGCCCGACGCGGGAACTTATAAATTATTCGCAAGAGTTCAGGGTACTGCCGAAAGCAGGATAACCGATAAGTTTGTCGTCAACATAAACGGCAAAACGGGAGAGAACGGTGAACTTGAGTTTGTTGCAAGCACGTCGCAGGATTATGTGCGCGCGGGTAATCAGCTCAGCAAATATGCCGATACCCAGGGAAAAGAGTATACGACATGGCGGGGAATGTTCTGGTGGAACATGGTATGCATAGGCGACTACGAGTTGCAGGAGGGCGAAAATACTTTCAGGATCCGTATGCCGAATGCGTTCGCCGGAAATATAGATTACTTCGAAGTGCGCGAAAGCGATTATGTGTATGAGCCTCAGTTGTTCAGCATGAGAACGGGCAGCCGCGTCGATCTTACCGATAACGCCATTTATCTCGAAAAAGGTCAGAAGCTTACCGATCTCGTTCTCACGCCCGAACTTCATCCCGCAAAATATACGCTTATATATATCCGCCTTGCGGACGGACAGGAAGTGCCCGTACTTGAAAGTATGCTTTCCGAAATCGATTACGAGCATGTAGGCGAGCAGACCGTCACCGTGACGTGCGGCGAAGCGACTGCACAATTCAAGCTCGTTATCGAAGACAGCGGTTCCGATTTCTGAGCCCGACAATAGAAAGGAGCGAAAATGAAAAAAGAAACGCTTAAAAAAATAATATTGCTTCCGATAGTCACGCTTGTCGTGGTCGGAGTCATAATCGGAAACGTGATATGCGGCATCAACTCGGACATAATCACAGGCTATCTTGTTCCCGAAAAGATAACTTACAACACCGAGAATGTGCAGGAAGCCCTCAACGGCTCGGAAGAAGTGATACAGCAGATAGCCGCCGAAGGTATTACGATGCTGAAAAACAACGGCGCATTGCCACTTAAAGTCGATGACGAAGGATATAACGTAAACATGTTCGGCGTCGGCGGTACGGAAAGCGAAGTGAACGGATTTTATATATTCGGCGGCGGTTCGGGTTCGGTCATAATAGACAAGGAAGACGTCGTGTTCCTTAAAGAAGGACTGGAAAGCGCGGGATTCAAAGTCAATCAGACGCTCTATAATTTCTTCCTCGAAAACAAGGCTAACCCGTCGGTCAGCTGGTGGCAGTCGAACCAGAACATACTCAGTCAGGCGAAGATGTACTCGGATACGGCAGTCGTTACCATATCCCGTTTCAACGGCGAAAATTGTGACGATTACGCCAACACGCAGGACAATCCTTCGTATTCGTTCAGTGAGCCTTATGCGGTGAAGTATACGGACAACGACAACGACGGGCGGAATCTGGTACAGCTTTCACTGAAAGAAGAGGCCATGATAGATTATTGCGCGAAGAACTTCGAAAACGTGATAGTCATCGTCAACAGCGGCAACGTGATGGAGCTCGGATATCTCGACAGGGAAGACGTGGACGCGGTGCTTTACGTGCCTTTCCCCGGTCAGTCGGGCGCGAAACAGATAGGCAATATCCTTTCGGGCGTGACAAACCCGAGCGGACATCTTACCGATACTTTCGTCTATGACACCAAGTCCGATCCCACATGGGCGAATGCCATAATGCTGAATCAGAACGGGATCCAGATAAATTATGCCGAAGATATTTACGTCGGGTATAAGTGGTACGAGACCGCGGACTATGAAGGGTATTTTACGGCGCAGGGAAAGAAGTATGATGACATTGTATGGCGCCCGTTCGGTTACGGACTTTCGTATACCAAATTCTCCTGGGAAGTGAAAGGCGTTACGTATACACAGGGCGAAAGCGCGGGCTCGCTTGCAAGCGGCGACACTCTTGCGGGCAAGGACGTAAAGATCCAGATCACCGTCGAAGTAAAAAATACGGGCAACCGTGCGGGCAAAGAGGTCGTGCAGCTGTACAATACGCCGCCTTATACCGAAGGAGGAATTGAGAAAGCGCACGTCAATCTTGCGGCATTCGAAAAAACGGATATGCTTTATCCCGCATCCGATGCGGACGAAGATCATCCGAATTCGCAGATAGTGGTCCTCGAGGTCGATCCTTATTATCTCGCGTCCTACGACGCATACAACAAGAATAATAACGCGTATTCTTGCTGGGAGCTCGACGGCGGAGAATATCATCTGACTTTGCGCACGGACGCGCATACCGTCAAAGATTGCGCGGGCGCGGACTTCATGTTCAAAGTTCCCGAAGGCGGCTTTGCCTGGGACACCGATCCGGTATCCACGGGTTCGGTACACAACCGTTTTACGGGTGAAAACGCGGAAGCAAACACTCCCATCGACGGCAACTCGAACGGTGAAAAGATAACTTATATGTCGCGTGCCGACTTCGCGGGTACGTTCCCGGCGACGAGAACGCCGAACAGAACGAGCGGTACCGATCTTACGAAAAACGGTACATACGTGACGGATGAGGAGTATTATGCCGATGTCGAGCGTCCCGAGCTCGGAAGCACGGCGACTCAGCATCTGCTGTTCACCCGTGAAGACGGCTCAAAAGCCACGAGAGGCGATCTCGAATATAACGCGGGCGCGAGCAAGATAATTCCTAACGAAGAGCTCATAATGAAACTCGGCGAAGATTACGACGCTGACGAATGGGACGAACTGCTTGCTCAGCTGACATATGCCGACATGGCGAAAATAGTCGCCATGTGCGCTCAGGGAACGCCTGCCGCCGAAAGCATAGGCAAACCGAGAGACCGTGTATTCGACGGACCCGCAGGTCTTACGAATGCTTATCTCGCACCGGGCATGCAGGAAAGCGACGTTTCCGCGTTCCCGTGCTCCGCGCTCGTGGGAATGACCTGGAACAAAGAGCTTGCCCGCCAGGAAGGCGCGGCAATGGGCAAAGAGGTGTCTTTGGTCGGTATAGTCGGTATGTACGCGCCCGCGGTGGATCTCCATCGCCACGCATATAACGGACGTAACTTCGAGCAGTACGGCGAAGACCCCATGATATGCGGCTGGATGGGCGCAAAAGTGGTCTACGGTATGCTTACTCACGGTATAACGGGCTCCGTCAAACATTTCGTGGTATCCCAGCCCGGGCAAAATCCGCGCGATTACAATACCTGGCTGACCGAGCAGAACCTCCGCGAAAATTATCTCCGTCCGTTTGAAATAGCGGTGAAAGAGGGAAAAGCCAATCATATCATGACCTCATTCGCAAACGTAGGCGGCGTCAGGTGCGCATACAGTTATCAGCTCAACAACGGAGTCCTGCGTGAGGAATGGGGCTTCAAGGGGTCTGTGATAACCGACTATAATGTGAGCAGTACGTCGAGGACGACGGCTAGCCTTATCCGCTCGGGCAACGATCTCCGTTTCAGGGGCGCGACTTACTGTCTTGACGAAGTCAGCGAAGACAACGACGTGGATGTATACCTGCTTCGCGTCGCAGCTAAGAACTGGCTTTACTCATATTGCAATATGTACTACATGACCAAAACCTACGATCCGAATTATACGGCGACGTATATGACGATCGAGCAGCCGTTCGTGTGGTGGATACTCGTGCTTGTGATACTCGACGTCGTGCTGATAGGCGGTTCGTTGTTCCTCGGGATTACTTGCTTCGTATCGCTGAAAAGGAAAAAACCGAAAGCGACGGAATGACAGGCTAATAATCAAATGAAAAGAAAGACGGTTTCGGAAGAAACCGTCTTTTGCATATCGAACGTATCGCGCTTTAATGCGTAGCAACCGATCAAGCGGCAAATTTCAAGTATGCGGTTATAGAGTTAAAAGATAATGGTTGTAAGTTTTCCGGAGGGGATCGGGGGACCTTTTTTGCCTAAAAAAGGTCCCCCGAAAACTCACAAATAAAACTCAATTATCCTTGCCGATATTATACACGCTGATAGCGTCGGTAATCGTTTTTTCCATTGCCTGACGGCCGTATTTATCCACGTCGGCTTTGTTTTTGGCTTCGTGGGTAAGACAGCCCGCTCCGCCTATGCAGCCGCCTACGCAAGCCATACCCTCGATGAAGTTCCCGTCGGGTTTGCCTGCCTGCGCTTTAAGGAGCGCCGTGCGGCACTGTTCGATGCCGTCGCAAGGCACGGCTTTAAGCTCGAAATCGGTTATGCCGTGTTCTTTGAGCCCCTGGGCGACGGCGTCCGAAAGTCCGCCGCTGCGCGCGAATATCCTGCCGTAGTAGGAAGCGTTGTCGAGCACGCCTTCCTCGAGCGTTGTTATATCGATATCGCGGCTGTCGAACAGCGCCTGTAATTCTTCGAAGGTTATCACGCTGTCGATATAAGGGCGGACGTGTTCGAGCTGAAATTCCATTTTCTTTGCAGTGCATGGTCCGATAAATACTATCTTGCATTTAGGATCGGTCTCTTTTATATACTTGGCTATCGTAGCGGCAGGGGAAAGGTTATGCGAGACGTGCTGTACCATTTTCGGGAAAGCCTTATGCACATAATCCACGAACGCGGGGCAGCATGAGCTTGTCAGAAAGCCTTTTTCCGCGAGCTCTTTGCTTTCCGCATACGCTACCATATCCGCGCCGAGCGCTGCTTCGACGGCATGGAAGAACCCGAGCTTTTCGATACCCGTAATTACCTGACCGAGTTTGGCGTAGGTGAAATTGCTTGCTATGCTGGGCGCGACAACGGCATACACCTTGTATTTGCTGTTGCCCTCGCTCTTGTTTATAATATCGATCACGTTCAGGATGAAAGATTTGTCGGAAATGGCTCCGAACGGGCACTGATAAACGCACGCGCCGCAGGAAATACATTTGTTGTTGTCGATCTTTGCTTCGCCCGTATCCGCCATGCTGATAGCCTTTATCTTGCAGGCGTTCTCGCAAGGGCGTTTACGGTTTATGATGGCGCTGTACTGGCAAGCCTGCGCGCATCTTCCGCAGTTGATGCACTTGGATTTGTCGATGTGCGCTTTATGCTGAGCGTCGAACGTGATAGCGTCTTTGGGGCAGACGTCCTCGCAGCGGTGTGCAAGGCAGCCGCGGCAGGCGTCGGAAACCTGATATCCGCTCGCGGGACATTCGTCGCACGCTATGTCGATGACTTCGATGACGTTGGGGTTGGACTTATCTCCGCCCATAGCTATCTTTACACGCTCGGAAAGTATGGCGCGTTCCTTATAGATACAGCACCGCATGGTAGGAAGCGACCCGTTGGGTATTATCTCCTTGGGAATATCCACTACCTTTTCGAGCAGATCGCCTTTCCAGGCGTGTTTCGCTACTGCGCGCAGTACCTTGTATTTAAGATGCTGGACTTTGGTATCGAATTTTCTCATATATGTTCACCTGCTTTGTAAAATGTTTTTCGTTTCATGTCGCGCCGCTTGGCGCGTTTTTTCATTCCCCGATAACGTAAGGAAGGGGGGACAGGTCAGAAATAAGTGACGTTTACTTTTTTGCCCATCTTTCCCAGACAGTCGGACAGCTCTTCGACGAGCCGCATTTTTATGTTGAAAGTGATCGGCAGATCGGGGTTCTGGTGCGCGGGATTGACTGCGCGTCCGACAAAGAAATTGACGTCTGTCGCGTCTTCGAACAGCATGCGCGCTATAAGGCTCGCACCGTCCCTTCCGCAGCTCCATTTTTCGTATTTATCGTTGTTTTTAAGATAATCTTTCGCGTATTCGAGTACGCGGCTGACGGTTATCACACCTTCGGTGACGAGGTCCACTCCTTCTATTTCCGCGGTCGGCGGTATTTCGGGATCGAGATACTCGAGCTTGGGTATGAGCGGTTTTTTAAGATAGTTTGCCGCTATCGTCGAGGTCGTGCCGCCGCACACTATATGCTTGCCTTCTTCCGCAAAGAACGCCGACATCATTTTTTCGTTGTCTTCGCGTTTCGCGGGCGGTCCGAACATAAGGTTCACGGGCATGCGCGAGCGCATTTTTACCGTGCAGACGGTAGCGTCGTCGCCGGGTTTTCCGTCATACAGCCTGTCGCATTCGTCAAGCAGTATCTTGGTGAGCGTCTTGGCGGTAAAACCGACGGGGATGAAGGTTTTCATGAACTCGATTATGTCCGAGCGTTTCCAACCGAAATTATATCTTATGCCCACGCCCGCATGCTCGACGCCGTCGCTCATGGCGATGAAAACGTCGCCTTCTTCGGGTTCTATCTCCGCTTTCGTAATGCGTTTTCCGCCTATCTCCAGCTGCTCGACGGGGTACTCTATGTTTTCGCCGCGCCTGAGCAGGATGACTTTCGGGTTGTCGTATTGTATTATTTCGACGCGCTTGTTCTCCACGATACGTATTATCGTGAATGTGGAGTACGCCACGCCCCGAACCGAACAAACGGGCAGGGTGGCGGCTATCGTTTCCACGCAGTCTTCGAGTTTAAGCCCCGCCGCGATCATGGTCGATATTATCTTGCTCGTAAGCGTGGAAAGTATGCTTGCTTTCACTCCGCTTCCCAGACCGTCGGCGAGCACGAGTACGAGCGAATCGGCGGTCTCCACTTTTTCGACGTGGTCGCCGCAAAGATTTTCACCCGCATGATTTATGCTGAGGTAGCCGATGTCCGCACAAAGCTCATTTTTCGTCGTCATGCGCTATCGACTCCTTTAACTTGGTAAGGGCGATCTTGGTCTCCGCCGCGGTCTCTCCGAGCAGTGAAGCTATGTCCTGCACGATACGCATTTGTTTTTCCACGACCTTGTCCGCGATATCCACGGTCGCGCGGCTTATCTCTTCTTTGCGTGCGCGTTCTTCCGCTTCGTCGGTCACGTCGCGGATTATCGTTATAAGTATTTTGGACGATTTGTCGTGGATTATGGTAAGATCGAAATATTTGTTGTATTCGGCATAGTACCCGCGCCGTCCGCGCACCTGTTTGTGCTCGTCGAGCACTTCGAGGAAAGGCATGGGATCCATGAGCCGCACGACTTGTTCGCCGAGTACGTCGGACTGAGAGGCGATGCCGAACATTTTAAGCGCGGCTTTGTTCATCTGCTGCACTTCGAGATCTTCGTTGACCACGAGTATACCGTTCGGAGTGTTGCTCAGGATATTATTGGAGAACCGCTCCGCTTTCGCCATAAGGAAGGGCAGACACATGCTCACGTCCGCTTTGCCCTGGAACACCGCTATCGCTTTTTCGCGGCAGGTGTCGTAACCGCACGTGCCGCAGTTGAGCTCGTCGGACGGCTTGTATTTGCCTGTGCTGCGCAAGATCTCGCGTATCTGCTCTTCGGTGGGCATCACTTTTTTAATGCCTATGCTTTCGCGCTCTTTGTGCAAAAACGCGCTTTCGGGCTGAGGTATCGCAAAATCCTTTTTGCCCGCATATTCGCTTATAGCCTGGTAATGACGAACGGGCGAATTGCGGAATTTTTCCATGACGGGACCGCCGATACAGCCGCCCGCGCATGCGTTCATTTCTATGAAGCAGTTTCTGAGATTGCCCGCCGCGATGTCGTTGAGCGCGGACTTGCAGTTTTCCGTGCCGTCCACGGTAAGATATGTATAGCCGTTGTCGGGCAGATCCATGGATTTGAGTATGCCGCCGACGATGGGGAAGAGCCTGGCGCGGCTGTCGTCGCGCCTGTCCGTACCGTTTTCCACGACGATACCCTCGTTCCTGAGCATAACGGCGAGCTCGCGGAAGGTAAGCACCGCGTCCACCGTGCCGTTATACGCTTCGTCCTTTTTCGAAAGGCAGGGTCCGATGAATACCGTTTTTGCCTTGGGGTTCCTGCGCTTTATGTCCAGGCAGTGCGCCTGCATGGGGGATACCACCGGCGCGAGATATTTCAGCAGGTCGGGATAATACTTGCTTATGAGCAGGTTGACAGAGTGGCAGCAGCTCGTAATTATGACTTCTCCCGTTTTTTCGTTGAGCATTTTTTCATACTCGCGCTTGACCATGGTCGCGCCGACGGCTGTTTCTTCCACGTCCGCGAACCCGAGCTTTTTCAGCGCGTCGGACAGCGTGGAAAAACCGGCCCCTTCGAAATAAGCTATGAACGAAGGCGCTATACTTGCCACTACGGGCGAGGTATTGTCAGCGAGCATTGCGTCGACGATATCCGTTTCGTCCACCGTTTCTTTGGCGTTCTGGGGGCAGACGACATAGCACTGACCGCAAAGTATACATTCGTCATAAGCGACGTGAGCCTGATTGCCTGAAAAGCGTATGGACTTGACGGGGCAGTGACGTATGCATTTATAGCAGTTGCGGCAGTCCGATTTTTTCAGTTTGAGAAATTCGGGCATAGTCCTTCACTCCTTGTCCGTGAGTATCAGCCGAGTTTGGGCAATACGTCGTTTTCGAAGAACGACGTGACCGTGTCGGGGGTGACGGAATATCTTTCGTCGTCTACGAGCACGTTGACGCCAGTCTGGCACTGACCGAGGCAGAACGTTCCCGCAAGCTCGATCTTATCTTTGAGCCCGTTGTCGGCTATGAGTTTCTGTAATCCTTCCACGACTTCTCTCGAGCCTTTGAGGTGGCACGAGCTGCCGATACATACCGTTATTTTCATCATATTTGCTCCTTATTCGTCGTTCGGGGGAGGCGGAAAACGCCGACGCGTTCCGCACAGAGTCCCGATCGTGTCTTATTCGTAATCCACCACGTTCACCCATTTGAGCAGCAGTTCGCGTTCTTCGCTCCTGCCTTTGACGGACTGCGCCGCCGCCACGATGGGCAACCATTTCTGAATGTATTTCTTTTCCGTGCCGCTCTTTTCGCAGAACAGATCGAGATATTTTTCCGCGATCTCTTCTTTGCCGTCGAGCACGAATATGAGGTAAGTCTGAGCTACGTCCGCCGACGCATTGCCCTGGGTGGCATGCGCCCAGTCGAGGATATACGGCGCGCCCGTACCCGTGATGACTATATTTGACGGGTTGAAGTCGCCGTGGCAGAGTTTCTTGTGCTTGGGCATGCTTTCGAGCGCCGTATGGAGCTCGTAGCGCGTCGTTGCGTCGAGATCGGTATCGCATATCTTGCGGTCCATTTTGTCTTTGAGCTTGCCGAGAAGCGGCGCGCGCTTTTCATGCACCTGCATTTGCAGATCGACGAAAAATTCGAGATACTCGTCTGTTTTTCCTGGGTTTTTGTCGATAAGCTCGGCAAGTGTTTTACCTTCGACGTATTCCGAGCGGATAGCCCACTTTCCGTTTTCGACTTCCACGTCTATGAGGCGGGGGATATTGAGCCCCGTTTCTTCCACGCGCGCCTGATTGAGCGCTTCGTTGAGCACGTCCGCTTTGGAATAATTCGTATCGAAAACCTTAACGACGCTGTCGCCCTCGCGATACACGATCTTGGACGTCCTTACCGCTATTACTTTTCTTTTGGTTTCGTTCATATCCTCTCCGTAATCGTTATTCCTTCAATGCATATTGTAACATAAAAAACCGCTTTCCGCAAGGGTTAACACATAAAATCTTTGCGGCAAATTTTATATTTAATAAGTATGTCGAAAGCATTTTGATTATTGAAATGAAGGATTTTTGCTTTGATTTACGCTATGTGCGTGAATTAAATAACGCACAAGGGGTAGAATTTAATAAAATTTACCCCTTATGCCGAAACGAATGTTAATTTTTATGTAATCTGTTACCAGTCTATCCATTCCATATCCGATTCAACTTCCCAAAAAGTTTTACCGTTCCATATAGCTGCTTGATAAAATTTTTCAAGTATTTCGTTTGCGGTTTTTGCCATTTCGCAAAATAACCATTTTGTCTGTTTCCCGTTTTCATCCCATTGCGCGATATCATAAGAATATAAGCCGGTTTTTTCGTTAAAAACAATACCATAGAAAAAATATTTTTCTTCCTTATATTTTATCGCACATTCTTCATATGTTGTGTGATCGATAAATTCATTTATATTGCCGCCTTTCATTTTTCAGATACTCCCTTAAAATATTTTTTATATTTTTCGTATTCGCTGCGAGTTAATAGTCTTGACGTTCTGTTTTGAAAACTGCCTTGCCGATATTCGTGAATATGCAATACAGGATTCCTGTGCCCGGAAAGTTTTGGTTCCGGGTGATAAGCTATTTCTTTTATCAATAAATGTTTTTCGTTAAATTCTCTATACATTTTAAATGTTCCGTCAGGATGTAATTGTATATAGGCATTGCTTGAATGCGATTCTGCCGGTAGTCCGTGCATGTTTCCGATTCCTTTTAATATTTTGACTCCGGCAATTTTATCTATAGTTTCATAGGTGTATGAAACGTTTTTGCCGCTTGCAAAGGTTCCTCGTCCGCCCATTATCTCACCGCCTTTCTCGAAGTTATGTAATCTACGGATATTATATTTCCTTGCATTTCTGCAAATGGTTTTCCGAAACAAATAATCGATGATGGATTTAACCGCTCAAGCATAGCATTATAGCCTTGCATAAAAAGAATTTTGTTTCTTTTGCAACCTATCGTTCCGATTGCAACTACTGATTTTTGTTCTATCCCGTCAAAACAAAAATCGTATGTGGTTGATAATCCCCAACTTACGGTGGGATAAACCGTAAGTCCATGAGCTTGCCAATAAGCACCGCACCAGCGATTTTTTGCAACGTTTTCTATTTGTCTCCAAAGCGGCATATCTGCATATAAAGAATAATCGGGAGTGAGGAGAAACTTATATTGTGAATATTTTACTATGGTTCTTTGCGGATTGTCGTAAATATGTTCAAATCGATAATCGTCGACAAAGAAGTGTACGCCGCATTCACGGTTATATCTTTCTTTGGATTTTGTGTCGGAACAGGAAATAAGTTTTATGTCAGCTACGAGAGGCTGGCTTTTTACTACAGGGATGTTCCATTTTCCCGCACAACGGTATTCGTTGCGCAGAAATGTTTGTTTGATTCTTGCTTCATTTGTGTGCATTCAGGCACCTCCTTAAATAGTGTCAACCTTTGGTTGCCGTCAAATTTGTTGACATAAAAGATAGAGAAGTGCTAAAATGCAATTAGTATCGTGCTTTATAGCACTTACACTCGGAAAGACTTTGATTTGATTGTTGCCGCAATCTTTATTAAAGTCTTTCTTTTATGTCTATTAATTTAATTTTTTTGTTCAATTTGTTCCAAAAATGCCTGTTCGTAACTGAACAAATAACTTGCGCCGAATTTGCTTTTTCTGTTTTCCACAGCACTGAACCATATTTCTGCGGCTTGGTTTGATAAATTAAAACGATTTACATATTCAACGTATGATTGTAATTTTGAATTGATAATAATTGCTTGCGGTGCAAGTAGACATTTAGCGAAATAATCAGCAAGGAGCTCGTCCCTTTCTGTTAGTTTTTTTTTAAATAATCTCCATTGACAACATGTTTGATTTCGTGTGCGATTGTAAACCTACATGCTGTATTTACCATATTTACATCGTTGTAATATGTATCAAATATGGTGTTCATACGATTTTTTTTGCGGTAGGCAACGGTAAAACCTCTGTCAGTACCGGTGATATAAGCGAGTTGTTCATATTTTTTTGCCGATAAGGAAGAATAGGGAATAATATTCATGCCTATTTTTTTGGCTAATGCGAAAACATCTAAAGGGAAATCCAAGCAATCGTAATCAAGCAAAACGTTCTGCGCCATTCGAGCCATATTGTTATACTCATAACTTTCTATATCAACCGTCATCATTTTCTCCGTATAGAATAGCAATAATTTCACTTTTATCCTGCTTGGTCAGAATATTGCGGTTTCTCGCTACTATTCTTTTAATTTCTGTTTTTGCGTCCTCCGGCACATATTGATTGCTTATACCGAGTAAATAAGTTTCAGAAACGCCTAATACTCGTGCAATATTCTGCACAACATCGATTCGCGGTTCGATATCTCCGCGAATATATCTGCAAAGTGAAGGCTCGCTTACTCCGCTCATATGCGAAAGCTCTTTTTGTGATAAGTGTTTCTTGCGCATTAACTCTTTAACGCGAATGTTAAAATTAGACATAATATAACCTCCGTTTCATTTTTGTAAATTATATCATTTCATTTTTGAAATTGCAAGTAAAATTATATGATTTTTGATAAATAATTTAATAACTTAAATCAAATATAAAAAAAGACTGCCGGCATCGTTAAATGTCGGCAGTTCGAAATAATTAATTTTTTGTATATTACTTGCCGTAGTATGCTTTGAGATACATTTCCTTGATCTCGCTCATCAGCGGGTAGCGGGGGTTAGCGCCCGTGCACTGATCGTCGAATGCCTGTTCGACCATAGCGTCCAGTCTGTCGAGGAAGTCTTTTTCGTCGGGAACGTAATCCTTGATCGTAGGCTTGATACCGACTCTCGCTTTCAGCTCGTCGATGGCTTTGATAAGGTTCTCGACCTTGTCGGCGTCCGTCTTTCCCTTGATTCCGAGATAGTCTGCGACTTCCGCGTATCTTGCCATGGTGTGAGGGTGATCGTACTGCGAGAACGTACCCATCTTAGTAGGCTGTTCGCTTGCGTTGAATCTGATGACTTCGTCTATCATGAGCGCGTTTGCCACGCCGTGAGGAAGGTGATGGAACGCGCCGAGCTTGTGCGCCATCGAGTGGCATACGCCGAGGAACGCGTTTGCAAACGCCATACCTGCCATGGTAGCGGCATTGCCCATCTTCTCGCGTGCGACGGGATCGTTGGGACCGTTGTCGTATGCGCGGGGCAGATATTCGAATATCATTTTGAGCGAGCGGAGCGCAAGTCCGTCGGTGTAGTCGGTAGCCATTACGGAAGCGTACGCTTCGAGCGCGTGGGTGACTGCGTCGATACCGGACGCGCTGGTCAGTCCCTTAGGCGCGCTCATCATCATATCCGCGTCGATTATAGCCATATTGGGAAGAAGCTCGTAATCGGCGAGAGGATACTTGACGCCCGTCGTTTCGTCGGTTATGACGGCGAACGGGGTGACTTCCGAACCGGTACCCGCGGAAGTGGGAACGGCTACGAAATAAGCCTTTTCGCCCATCTTCGGGAAGGTGTATACGCGCTTGCGGATATCGATGAAACGCATAGCCATATCGAGGAAGTCTGCGTCGGGATGCTCGTAAAGCACCCACATTATCTTGCCTGCGTCCATAGCCGAGCCGCCGCCGATTGCGATTATAACGTCGGGTTTGAATTCGGTCATGAGCTTAGCGCCTTCGCGTGCGCAAGCGAGCGTGGGATCGGGCGCGACGTTTGAGAACGTCGTGTGCATTATGCCCATTTCGTCGAGTTTGTGTTCGATGGGCTTGGTGTAACCGTTATTGTAAAGGAAGCTGTCGGTAACGATGAACGCTTTCTTTTTGCCCATAATCGTGCCGAGCTCGTCGAGTGCGACGGGCAGGCAGCCTTTCTTGAAATATACCTTCTGAGGTGTTCTGAACCAGAGCATGTTTTCTCTCCTTTCCGCAACGGTCTTGATATTGATAAGGTGCTTTACTCCGACGTTTTCGGATACGCTGTTTCCGCCCCAGCTTCCGCAGCCGAGAGTCAGGGAAGGAGCGAGCTTGAAGTTGTAAAGGTCACCTATACCGCCGTGAGAAGAAGGGGTATTGACGAGAATACGGCAGGTCTTCATTCTTTCGCCGAATTCCGCGAGTTTTTCTTTTTCGGTCACCGCATTGAGATATATGGACGAAGTATGGCCGTAACCGCCGTCCGCGATGAGGTGTTCCGCCTTGTCGAAAGCGTCTTCGATGTCCTTAGCCTTGTACATTGCGAGAACGGGGGAGAGCTTTTCGTGAGCGAATTCTTCGCTGATGTCCACGCTCTCGACTTCGCCGATAAGTATCTTGGTGCTCTCGGGTACTTTGACTCCCGCAAGCGCCGCGATGGTGTATGCTTTCTGTCCGACTATCTTGGCGTTGAGCGCGCCGTTGATTATTATGGTCTTTCTGACCTTTTCTATTTCGTCGGGTTTAAGAAAGTAGCAGTTTCTGTAAGCGAATTCCTTTTTCACTGCTTCGTAAACGTTCTTGTGGACGATTACGGACTGCTCGGAAGCGCATATCATACCGTTATCGAAGGTCTTGGAGTGAATGATCGAGTTGACCGCAAGCACGATGTCCGCAGTATCGTCGATGATAGCGGGGGTGTTGCCTGCGCCGACGCCGAGCGCGGGTTTACCGCTGGAATAAGCCGCCTTGACCATGCCGGGACCGCCGGTGGCGAGAATTATATCCGCTTCCTTCATTATAAGGTTGGTCATTTCGAGCGAAGGAACGTCGATCCAGCCGATGATGCCTTCGGGCGCGCCCGCCTCGACTGCCGCTTCGAGTACGACCTTAGCCGCCGCAATGGTGCTGAGCTTTGCGCGGGGGTGCGGGGAAATGATTATTCCGTTACGCGTTTTGAGCGAAATGAGCGTTTTGAATATAGCGGTGGACGTGGGGTTGGTCGTGGGTATGACCGCCGCTACTACTCCTATGGGTTCGGCAACCTTCTTTACGCCGTATGCCTTGTCTTCTTCGATAACGCCGCAAGTCTTGGTGTTCTTGTAGGCGTTGTAAATGTACTCCGCGGCATAGTTGTTCTTGATGACCTTGTCTTCGACAACGCCCATGCCCGTTTCTTCGACCGCCATCTTTGCAAGGGGGATACGCGCCTTGTTAGCCGCGATAGCCGCCGCCTTGAAGATCTTGTCTACCTGCTCCTGCGTGTAAGTCGCGAAAACTTTCTGAGCCTTTTTTACCCTTGCAAGGGTCTCTTCCAGTTTTTCGACGCTGTCGACGATAGGATAGTTCTCTTTCATCTTAATGTCCTCCATAAAAATGTTTCAAACCTTTATGTGTGTAAAGTGTTTTTCGTTAGTTATCCGCGCGCTTATCCAGCGCGTTTACGATCGCGGTGACCGTTTCTTCGGGATTGCTTTTTCCTTTGACGGTAACGTCCGCGTATTTTTCGTAATACGGCTTCCGCTCTTCGAGCAGCTGCGCGAGCGTCTCGCCCTCTTTCATCACGACGCCCCGCGTCCTGATGTTCGTCAGCCGCTCTTCGAGAAAGGAGAGGGGAACGTCGAGGTATACGCATATGCCGTTTTCTTTGAGGTGCGCCATGCCTCTTTCGCAGAACACCGCGCTGCCGCCCGTGGCTATGACCGTTTCGTCGTCGCCGATCGAGAGCAACGTATCGTTTTCCAGCTTTTCGAACTCGTCCGCTCCGCTTTCGGTCAGTATCTCCATGAGCCGTTTGCCCGCCCTCGTCTGCAACAGAAGGTCAGTGTCGGCGAATGCCTTTCCGAGCGATTTCGCAAGCAGTACGCCCACCGTACTTTTGCCCGCGCCCGGCATACCGATAAGTATTACGTTCATCTTACGCGGTCGTTGAGATGCTTGGAAAGCACCGCGAGCGACGACGCAAGGTTCTCGTTTTCCACGAGCACCGTCGGCGGAACTTTAAGCAGTGTGGGCGCGAAGTTCCAGATGGCGGTTATCCCGTGCGCGACGAGCTTGTTGCATGCGTCCTGCGCTCCCGAGGCGGGTACCGTTATTATACCCAGTCTTACGTTTTTTTCTATGCAGACTCTTCCGAGTTCGCTCATCGGGAGAACGGTTTTTCCTCCCGCTCTCGTGCCGACGACGCTGTCGCTGCTATCGAAAGCCGCCACTATCTGAAGACCGTAGTCGGAAAATCCGCCGTAAGAAAGGAGCGCGCGTCCGAGATTGCCCGCGCCTATAAGCACGGTATTGGTCACGGAATTGCAGCCGAGGTACTTTTCCAGATCGACGATAAGCTCTTCGGTCACGTATCCTTTTTTGGGACGTCCGCTTCCGCTCACCGAGCCGAGATCTTTTCTGACCTGTACGTCGTTGAGCCCGAGCGCCGCGGCGAGCAGTGCCGCGGATATTCGCGGCGAATCTTCCTTTACCGATTTAAGGTAATGCAGATACAGCGGCAATCTTCTCAGCGTCTGTATGGATACGTTTTTTTCGCTCATCGTGCGCCCGACCTCCTTGGGGATTTTGCAAGACTTAGTATAATACGCGTTTTTTTGTTTGTCAAATAAATTTCGGTATATCGATAAAAATTTATTTATATTTTTTTATTTATTGTTATCGTGCGTTTTTACCCCTTTTTCGTCCGCGTAGGATAGCGTTTTTTATTTTACAGAAGTGCAAACCGTACACGATCACAGACCATCGGACAGGGGAGAGCGGCGGAAAGCGCGGCAAGTTCCGATACCTTTCCGCAGATCGTTCATCGGGAAGGCGATATAAGTGTTTACGGCGTGTACAGACGTCGTTTTTATCTTACGGTCAAAGTACGTAAGACGCGAGTTTTGCGCATAAAACAAATAAGATCCTATATTAAAATTGTAAGATATTTCCATATTTTGTATGCAAAAATTGTATAAAAACCGCGGTTTGCTCGTTATTATGTTAGAATATGTCCATGAAGAACGAAACGGTTTGCATAAGATTAAAGGAATGCAGGGTGGCATGCGGGTATACTCAGAAGGAAGTTGCCGAAAGCCTCGGCGTTTCGCAACCTGTGTACAGCCGCTACGAAACGGGCGTGTGCGAATGTACGTATATCCAGTTGGCTAAACTTTGCGATCTTTTCGACGTTTCCGCCGATTACATCCTCGGAAGAGTGGATTTTTAAGCACGCCGCGTTTTCTCTTCGTTCCGCCGCCATGAGGCGGATCCCTTATCCTGCCGCGCGATCCTGCGCAGGCGTATTTGTCAGTATGCCGAAAAACGAGATCGGACGAAAGGAACGCGCGAAAAACCGAAATACAAGCAAAGAGCGCATAAAAAAACGGAGTCGGTCTGTACCGCGGCTCCGTTCTTTTTTATTTCGCTTAGCGCATTATTCGGTTATCTGTTCGTTATAATCTGACAGGTCGTCGAGACACTCTTTCCCGCGCGAGAGGGCGGTTATACCCGTTCGTGCGAGCTCGATTATGCCGTAAGGTTGCATAAGCTCGATGAACTTGTCTATCTTGTTGGGTTCGCCCGTCATTTCGCAGATGACGGAGGATTCTCCGACGTCGATTATCTTTACCTTCATCATGTTCGCGGTGCTTTCTATTTCGGGGCGTTTGTCCGCGGGGACGTTTACCTTGATGAGCAGAAGCTCGCGTTTGACGCTTTCGTTGGGTTCGAACGTCTTTATCTTATGGCAGTCCCAGAGTTTGTCGAGCTGTCTGACTATTTGGCTTATTTCGTCGTCGGTACCGAGCGCGACTATCGTCATGCGCGACATTTTGGGGTTGTTGGTACTGCAAACGGAGAGGGAATCGATGTTATAGCCTCTGCGTGCGAACAGCCCGCTTATTCTCGTAAGTACGCCCGCGCGGTTGGTTACGAGCGCGGTGATAATGTGTTTCTGAGATTTTTCCGGCATGATTGTTCCTCCTCAGTTGAAAATGGGCTTCTGCGTAAGGATATCGCTGAGATTCTTGCCAGCGGGTATCATAGGCAGGACGAATTCGTCTTTGTCTATGGCGCAGTCAATGACTTTGACGCCCTTGGTCGCGAACGCGCGCGAGATAACGTCGTCGATATCTTCGTTGCGGTCCAGTCTGAATCCCGTGGCGCCGAGCGCTTCCGCGAGCTTGACGAAATCGGTGGGGTAGTTGATATCGGTGGACGAATAATGTCTGTGGTAGAAGAGCGTCTGCCACTGTCTTACCATACCGAGCGTGTGGTTGTCGAAAACGAGCACGGTTATGTCGAGCCCGAGCTTTGCCGCCGTCACCACTTCGTTGAAGTTCATGTGGAAGCAACCGTCCCCCGTGAACAGCACCGTTTGTTTGCCGCTGCCCATGCATGCGCCGATAGCCGCGCCCATGCCGTAGCCCATGGTACCGAGCCCGCCGCTCGTTATCATTTTGCGGGGTTTTTCGAAATTATAGGTCTGAGCGACCCACATCTGATGCTGACCGACGTCGGTGGCTATTATCTTGTCGGGATCGCCGAGGCGGTTGACTGCCTGTATGATACGGCGGGGGCAGAGTTTGCCGTCGCTGCCGAGCAGGAAATCGTTGTCGCGGCGTTCGCGGCATTCGTTTATCCATTGCGCGTTGTCTTTTTTTCCGATACGGGGGAGCATGGCTTTAACGGCGAGTTTTGCGTCCGCCATGACTGTCACGTCCGCCGCCACGTTTTTTCCGAGTTCGGCAAGATCGATATCGATATGGATCTTCTTGGCTTGTTTGCAGAAGTTTTTACGGTCGCCCGCGACTCTGTCCGAAAAACGCGTACCTATCGCGATTATGAGGTCGGCTTTTTGCAGCGTTTCGGCGACGTTGGCTTTGCCGTGCATGCCTATCATGCCGAGATAATTGGGGTGAGAAGCGGGGAACGCGCCCAGCCCCATTACGGAAGAAGTCACGGGTGCGTTGATCTTTTCGCTGAGCGCGATTAGCTCTTCGCTCGCGCCCGAAAGTATGCAGCCTCCGCCGATATACAGCACGGGACGGGAAGCGGCGTTTATGGTCTCGATCGCCTTTTTGACGTATTTGTTCTCGGAAAAATAGGGTTTGATCGGTCTGGGCTGAGTGAATTCGTAATCGGTCACTGCCTGCTGAACGTCCTTGGGGATATCGACGAGCACGGGGCCGGGACGACCTGTGGCTGCGATAAAGAACGCTTTACGCATGGTGTCCGCAAGCTCTCTGACGTCTTTTACCATAAAGTTGTGTTTGGTTATGGGAATGGTCACGCCCGTGATGTCGACTTCCTGGAAGGAATCTCTGCCGAGGAACGCAGTCCCGACGTTGCCCGTAATGGCGACGAGCGGCACGCTGTCCATATAAGCCGTTGCGATACCCGTTACGAGGTTGGTCGCGCCCGGTCCCGACGTGGCGATGACAACACCCGTTTTGCCGGTAGCGCGTGCGTAGCCGTCCGCGGCGTGGCTCGCGCCCTGCTCGTGGCAGGTGAGTATCTGCGTGAGCTTGTCCTTTTCTTCATAGAGCGCGTCGAAAATATCGAGTATCGTACCGCCTGGATATCCGTAGACGGTATCGATGCCCTGTTCTTCGATGCACTTGACGATGATCTGTGCGCCTTTGAGTTTCATAAGTGTTTCCCTTCGATCGGAGCGGGATCCCCGCGTCCGATATATAAATATTATGATTTACTTTTTTACCGAATAAAATAAAGATAAGCGCCGCACCTGCTCTGGAACGGTTGCTCAAAAACAATTATAAGACAAATAAAGTTTTTTGTCAATACGCTTTTTATCCGTATTCGCGCTTTTTTAGGCGGAAAAGACGTGAAAAATCGTTTCAGGCGGTAAAAGACCAGTTGAACAGTGCGCCGGTAACGATTATCACCGCGCAATATATGAGAATGGAAAGGGTATCCATTATCGTGGATATTACGGGTGCGCTCATGAGAGCGGGGTCGACGTGTATCTTTTTCGCGATGATGGGGAGCAAAGCGCCCAGCGTCTGCGCGATGAAGATTATGAGTATGAGCGAAATGCCGAGAATGAGCGACACTTTAAGCACCGCGAAATTCTGATTGTAATCCGTCCACCAGTACATCAGTATGACCCTGACCGTGTTGGCGACCGCGAGCAGCGACGAGCATATGAGAGCTATCCTGCCTTCCTTCATGCTGACTTTGAAAAAGTCCTTCGTGGATATCTGGTCGAGAGCGAGGGCGCGGATGACCGTGGTGGAAGCCTGGGAACCGCAGTTTCCCGCCGTACCCATGAGCAGGGGAGTGAACGAGTACAGGAACGTCGTCATTTCCTTTTCGAAACCGTTTATGACGAGCCCAGTGAACGTCGCGCTGATCATGAGGAAGAGCAGCCACAGTATGCGGCTTTTGGCATGTTTCCAGGTCGAGGTCTTGAGATAAGTGTCCTCTATGGGCGCCATTGCCGCCATCTTGGAGAAGTCCTCTTCCGTTTCTTCTTCGATTATGTCCACTATATCGTCGACGGTGACGATACCTACGAGCCTGCCTTCGCTGTCGCATACGGGCATTGCCGTAAAGTCGTATTTTTTGAACAGTCGCGCGACTTCTTCCTGGTCGGTGTTGGTGCGGACGATTATGACGTTTTCTTCCATCATATCGCCCACTTTTTCATCGGGAGAAGCGAGTATGAGCCGCCGAAGAGTGATCATGCCGAGAAGTTTACGCTGCCCGTCGAGCACGAAACAGTTGTTGACGGTTTCTTTGTCCAGTCCCGTTTTGCGTATGACGTCGAGCGCCTGACCCGCGGTATAATACTCCTTGAGGTCGACGAACTCCACCGTCATGATGCTGCCTGCGCTGTCTTCTTCGTACTGAAGAAGGTGATTGACCGCCGTTCTCGTTTCAGGCTTGGTCTTGGCAAGCAGCTTTTTCACGACCATGGAAGGCATTTCTTCGAGCAGGTCGGCGGCGTCGTCGGCGTAAAGATCGTCTATCAGTTTGCCCGCTTCGGTCTCTGACAGCGCTGTGAGCATTTTCTGACTCACTTCGTTGGGGAGATAGACGAACACGTCGGTGGCGATGTCTTTGGGAAGTATGCGGTATATTTTCAGCAGGTCTTCGGTCTTGAAGTCGTCGAGGATATCCGCTATATCGACGGGATTGAGCTCGACCAGCACGCTTTTGAGCAGCGCGAGCTGACGCGTTTCGGTCAGGTATGCGATCGAGTCCTCTATTATTTCCTTGGAGCGCTCGTCGCCGTGGGCGAGCATTTTCTGAATGGCGAACGGAGGCAGGTCGATGACGACGCTGCGGTCCTCTTTCTTGCCGTAAAGCTCGTCGATTATGCGAGCTATTTCGTAGCCGTGCAGGGAATAGAGAAAACTCGTCTCTGGATCGTCGTTCGTCTCGCGTATTAGCTCGACCGCAGTGCCTCTCGGCAACAGAAGAAAAGCGTCGACGCGGTGATCCTCGTCGATCTCGGTGAGTACTTTTCTGAGCTTATCGGCAGAAAACGAGGAGAGCAGTTTTTCAGCGCTTTCCTCGTCGTTGTTTTTCAGAAAGTCGGATATTTTTTCCGCCGTCTGCGTGATTTCCGCATCTTCGGTAAGCATGTCGTTATCAGCCATATCCGCCTCCTCCATAGTATTTTATATAATACGGTAAAAACCGATCCTGTTACATTATACAATCGTTTTTCGTATTTTGCAACCGTTTGACGCGCGTTTTTTCGGCGGTTCGGAGCGTTTTTACCGCTTCCGCCGCCCATGCGTTTCAATAAAATACGGCGGTCTGTGCCAAAACAATTGATTTTATACCGAGGATGTAGTATAATCACTTAGTATGAAAGCAAATTCGGTCATCGGAGACGAGCTGTTCGCTTATGCCGTGAACATGCGCAGGAAACTTCACGCCTGTCCCGAGCTGTCGGGAAAGGAGTTCGTGACGAGCGCGCTCATCCGCGGCGAGCTGGAACGCATGGGTTATGAGGTAAAGAGCGCGCATACGGGACTTTTTACCGACGTGCACGGGCTCGGCAACGGTGCGAAACTCGCTTTCAGAGCGGATTTCGACGCACTTCCCGTGCGCGAAAGAACGGGCTTGCCGTTCGCCGCGGATTGCGGCAACATGCATGCCTGCGGCCATGACGCTCACACCGCCATGCTGCTCACCGCCGCCGCATATTTTTCGGAGCATCCGCCCGCCCGCGACATCCGCCTGATATTCCAGTTCGGAGAAGAGGGGGAAGGCGGCGCGCTCACGATGATTGAAAACGGCGCTGTAGACGGCGTGGACGAGATATACGCGTTCCACCTCAGTCCCGAGATAAGCAAGGGCGTGTTCGCGACTACCGCGGACTGTGCGCTTTTTGCGGGAGTCATGGAATTCGACGTACGCGTCAAGGGCAAAACTTCGCATTGCGCATCACCCGAGTCGGGCGCGGACGCATTGGCGTCTGCGATGCGTTTCGCTACTGAAGCCAAACGCAGAGCGGAAGAAAACGGCGGCGCGCTCCTTCATACGGGAAAGATGAGCGGAGGAAGCGCGCGCAACGTCGTCGCCGACGATGCCTTGCTGCAATGTTCTTTCCGTTACACGGAAAAAACGGGTCTGGAAAGAGGCAGGGCGATCATCGGAGAAGTGCTTGCGGAATGCGACGCGCTTTACGGAACGCATTCCGAAGTGACGGTAAGGGCGGTATATCCGCCGCTCGTGAACGACGCTTCCTGCGTCGCAAGGCTCGCCCGTGCGGTCAACGTCACTCATTCGGGCGGAAGATTTACCGCGGAAGACTTTGCGTTCTATCTCGAAAAAGTCAAGGGCTGTATGTGCTGGCTGGGCGTACGCGACGAAACGCACCGCTCGCCGTTGCACAGCGACACGTTCGATTTCGACGAGAGCGTGCTTGCGCTCGGAGCGGAAGCGTTCGTGAAGCTGGCTGAAACGAAGGACTAAAACGCTTGCCCGCGTTCTTTGCGGCGGCGTTACGATAAAGCAAACGACAGGAGTTCGATATATGGAAAAAATCGTAAAAAACGGAAACGTTATAGGCGCCAAAGCGGTCAGACGCGACGAATTTACCACGTCGTCCGTAAGAGGCTGGAGCGGGTTCAAGACGGCATGGAGCGGCCAGTTCACCAAAGTGCTCGTCGTCAGCTTTTTCTGCCTCGTTTTCTCCGCGCCCGCGATAGCGTTGGTCATAATCATGAGCGGTTACATCGGCTCGATCGGCTCGACCGTGGATTACGGCGCGTTCGACGGTATCGGATACGTCGCGCCGTCGATGATAGCGGGCGGCGGGCTTAACTTTGCCGTGGCGACGGGCAATCTGCTTTATCACGATTATTCGCTCGTGCAGTACGCGATACTCATACCTCTCGCGGCGATAAGCGGCATAGGTGTAGGCGCGCTCACGTATACCGCGCGTATGGCTATGAACGGTCAGCAGATCAAAGCCGTGAAATTCTTTTTCAGAGGCATAAAATATACCTGGGCGGCAGGACTTACGGGCGGCTTGCTCGTCGGAGCAGGGCTTTTCCTCATAATGCTCACTCATTATAATTTCGTGCTTTACGATTGGTCCGTCACGGGACAGGTCTTCGCTCTTATCGGCGCGATACTGCTGTTCGTGTTTATCAGCATATATTCGTTCTATCTCGTGACGCTTTCGGCGAATTACAAGATGGGATACTTTGCGAAACTGGGCGACGCTTTCAGACTGACGTTCCTGCGCCTGCCTTTCAACCTTCTCGCGGCGCTCATCGTCGGCATAATAGTGGCTGCGGTCATACTGCTCGTCGTGTTCATGGGGTCGTCGTCGCTCGGATTGTTGCCCTGGGTGTTGCTGTTCTTCCTCGGCTTTTACGCGATAAGCGCGATATTCGCGCTCTCGTCGCAGACGGCGTTCGAAAAGTACATCAACCCCGCGCTCGAAGAACGTGAAACCACGAGAAAGAACGAGCAGTATTACATGATGAAGCGCGAGCTTAAAAAAGAAATGAAGAAAGCGCGCGAAAGCGGGGACGCAAGTGCCGCGCCCGCGCAGAAGAAGTCCGAACCCGCGCGTTACGTCAATCCCAAAAAGAAGAAAAAGAAGACGGCGGAGGACGCTGCACCCGCGGAAGACGAGCGCCCGACGGTATCGGTCCGTAAGAGCGGATATACCGAAGCCGAGCTTGCCAAGATGGAAGAAGACAGACGCAAGGTAAACGAATTGTCCGCTTCCGACAAAACGAGCATAGACGACGCGTCGATATACGAGGACGACGGGGAGTGACCGCGGTCGCACTCGTCGACAACGAGAGGATCAGATGTCCGAAAAGATAATAGAATTCGAAAAGACCGACGACTGGTACATCAGACAATCGGAAAAATGGAGCAAGAGGGGCGATGCGATAAAATCGCTCCTCTATATCAATATGGCAAAGAACGGCGGCAGAAACGTGTTACTGCGCAAAGCCGCCGCATATTACGAGAGCGGCAACTTTTCGCCCGCCGCGGAACTGCTTACGGAAATGTACAGGTCGGGCGACCGATCGGGCGAAGTGTATGCGCTGCTCGTAAAGACGCTCACCGCAATGTCGCGCTACCGCAGTGCGCTTTATTTCCTTAACGACGCGGCTGAAAAAGGCGCGTTCGGGCTGGCGGACAAGCGCAAGATAACAGGCATATCCGACTTTTACCGCATAACGGGCGAGATAAAAAAACGGTACCCCGATTTCCGCTCTGCGGGCGAGGTGGCGGATCTCGTTTACGCGCTCGAATACGGCGTGGACGGCAACGACGAAACGTTTTTCGGCGATATGTTCATGAACGGAAAGGAAATGGCTTGCTCGGATACGCTGTTCAAAGCCACGGGAGTGCTTTCCCCGTCGAGAGTGGACCCCGAGCTTGCAAGCAAACTGCTCGGCGCGTGCGGAGATAACCTGTTTACGGACAACGGTATGCCGCGCTACGACGTGCTCAGCGCGGAAATAATAGCCCTTGTGGCGTTGGGCAGATCGGAGGAAGCGAGCATGCGTGCGGACGAGCTGATGACGTACGACCTGCCCGAAAACGACGTCGACCTGCTCAAATGCGCGGAGGCGCTTATAGCGGCGCGCTGTCATGACGGCGCTCGCGAATATCTCGAAGAGCTGGAAACGGTGCTTCCGAACGAATCGGTGCTCATACGCGCGGCGATATCCAATTATGCGTCGGGCGATTATTTCGCCGCCCGCGACGAGCTCACCCGACTGCTCGCGACGTATCCTCACGATCTTGCGGCGCGCAGACTTTTGCGTTTATTGCCCGATTCCGACCATGCGGAAACGGATGACGAACTCCCGGGCGAAGAAGAAATAGTGTATTCGGACAGGCTTCCCGCCGACGACGAGAGCGAAGTCGGCATGCGCGTGGAAAAAATGCTGGATTTCGCAGCCATGCGCGGCGGCATACCCGAAAACGCCGATATGGAAAACAACGTGCTCTATATCCTGCGTTATGCGGACGACGAGTATGCCGATTATATCTGCGAAGAGCTGGTGCGCGTCGGTATGTATACAGGCACGCTTGAAAAATATCTGCTCGGCATAGAAAATTCGCTCGAACGTAAACGCGCGATAATATACGCGATGTGCGTGTACGGCATACAGGATAAGTCCGACGTCGACATATTCGTTTACGGATATAAAAAAATAACTTTTCCCGAGCTTCCCGCGGATACGGACGAAAAGCTCGCGCGCGCATATTATTACGCCTATGCGACATACTCGGTATACGCGGTCTCCGTCGCGGAAGATCTGGACTCCGCGTTCGCCGACAGCGCCGCGCCGCTCGCCGAATACAGGGAAGAGGACGGGTTCGTTTATAACGCCGCGGCGGCGCTCGTTTCCGTGTGCGGCATGGATTGCGTTTTCGGCGGCATGCTGAGCAAAAGGATAAACGCTTTTTCCGACAGCGAAAAAACGGAAAAATACTCGGAAACGATTAGAAAAGCGGTGAAAAGACCCGCTGACGGAGGCAAAAAATGAATCCCGAAAAACTGTTCCACGAATTTCTGCGTAAAAAGATAATCAACGGCGGCATAAAGCCTTCGGAGTTGGAAGACGTCGTAGGGAAGTATTACGAAGAATGGGAAAATACCCCGTGCGACGCCGCCGACGGGCTTTCCCCGCGCGAGTATTACGGGAAAATAACCGACGCGCGCGAACTTGTGGGCATGCTTGCCGAATCGCTTAAGGAAGGCGACGCGCCTCCCGTCATTACCGAAAGGCTCATGCGGCTGGATGGTGCGGACGACGCTCTCCGCGACCTTCTGCTTGACGGGGGCGCCGACGAAAAAACGCGCCTTGCCGCGGCGGATCTGCTCAATGCCCGCGACGCGGTGCCGATCGAAGCATACATCGAGTGCGTGTTCGATCCCGACACTCCCGCAACGCTGCGCGAAACGCTTATCGGGCGGCTGGAAGAATGCGGAGAACAGACGGCGGAACCGCTCATAAGGCGTATCGACGAAACGGACGGGGAGGCGAAAGCGATACTTGCCGAACTGCTCGTATATTCGGGCGCGCGCGACGAACGCATATACGAATATCTTATGTCGCTCACGGACGACAAAGCGGCGTTGCCGTTCGCGCTCGATATGATAGGGCGCTACGGTGACGAACGGGCGATAGAAAAACTGACCGAGCTTGCGCGCACCTGCGATTATGCGGATTATACCGACATACGCAATGCGGTGGAAATGCTGGGCGGCGAACTGGAAATAGCACGCGATTTTACGGACGACGTTACATATAAAAAAATAAAGGGGGAAAAGAAATGAACTACCGTCCGCTCGTACTCGAAGACATACGCGGAAACGATGAAATAAAGGCGCTCATCGATCAGCAGAGCAAGTATCTCGAAGTTCTCGGCTATACCGAACACGGAGTAAGACATATTTCTTACGTTTCAAAAACCACCGCCAACATACTTCGCGAAACGGGCGCGGACGAACGCACCGTACAGCTGGGGGAAATAGCCGGCTGGCTTCACGATATCGGCAACGCGCTTAACCGCAAATATCACGGACTTACGGGCGGTGCGCTTGCGTATAACGTTCTCGTGCGAATGCAGATGGATCCCGCGGAAGCCGCGCTTATCGCAAACGTGATAGCGAATCACGAAGAGGAAACGGGCGTCGCTACGAGCGCGCTTTCCGCGGCGCTCCAGCTCGCCGATAAATCGGACGCGCACCGCTCCCGCATAAACAAACGCACTTACGACGAAAACGACATACACGACAGGGTGAATATGTCGATAAAAAAGAATTATCTCGTCGTCGATAAAAACAAAGACATAATCAGGCTCGTTATCATAATGGACAAGACGAGCGCGCCCATGGAGTACTTGCAGATTTATATTCCGCGCATGGTCATGTGCGAAAAAGCCGCGACATACCTCGGCTATACTTTCGAACTCGTCATAAACGGCGTTCTGATAAATCATCACAAACGCGTCCGCGGCAAAATGGTGCTCCGTTCTTCCGAGCGCGAACTTTCTCCGACGGATTAATTTTTGTTTTTTTAAAAGTTTTTACGGTGGTGACCTTTTTTTCAAGAAGGTCACCACCGCACCGTTTTTCAATAAACTTAAAAATGTTATTCATATTTAACCTCTCTGAATTGCAACGTTGATTTCGGAGAGCGTTTTTTTGATATTGCTTGATAAATTCAATCAGTCTTCAAGCCCCAGAATATAGTCGGTTGTTTTGTTGAAAAATTTTGCTATGGCAATTATTGCGGAAGCCGTAGGCTCGGTTTTGCCAAGTTCCCATTTTGCAACCGCAGATTGACTCAGCCCCAGCTTGTCCGCAAGCTGCTGCTGACTTAAATTCTTCGATATTCTCAACTCTTTTATCCTGTCTTTGAACTCCATGTTTACATTATAATAGATTCAAGTCTTAAATGACTTGACAAGTCTTACTTGACAAGTCTTATAAGACTTGATATTATACTATTGTCTGAAAATAAATCTGATAAAGGAATAAAAGATGAAAAACAAAAAATTTTTTAAGTATGTCGTTCTGACGTGTCTTATCCTTATCGTTGCGGCGGTAACGGCGCTGAGCGCGTGCGGTATCCAGGGTGAAAAAGGCGAGAAAGGCGACAAGGGTGACCAAGGTATACAAGGTATCCAGGGCGAGCAGGGCATCCAGGGCGAAAAAGGCGACAAGGGCGAGCAAGGCATCCAGGGCGAAAAAGGCGACAAGGGCGACCAGGGCGAAAAAGGCGACAAGGGCGACCAGGGCGAGCAGGGAGAACCGGGTAAAGACGGCGCGACGTGGATCGTTGGTAACGTTGCTCCGGACGGCACGCAGGGTAAGGACGGCGATCTTTATCTTAACAGCGCGACGTTCGAGGTTTATCGCAAAGACAACGGAACGTGGACGCTGATCGGCGACATGAACGGCGATGACGCGCAGGAAACCGTTACCGTTACTTTTGACGCGGCGGGCGGCGAGCTTGACCGAAATACATTGACCGTTAACAAGGGCGAATATACTGTGTTACCCGAACCGACGCGGAGCGGTTATATTTTCGACGGGTGGTATTACGGAACGGGCGTTAATGCGGGACGGTTTACTGATACTACGCCGATATATGACGACATAACGCTGACGGCAAGCTGGATCGGAGATTTTACGGAAGGTCTTGCTTATGCGCTTAACGAAGACGGTAAGTCTTATTCATGCACGGGTATGGGTACCTATGAAGGGAACACCGTCAAAATAGCTCCGGATTATAACGGCTTGCCTGTTACCGCAGTAGCCGCAAACGCCTTTGCCGAAGAACAGTCGATAGAAAAAGTGGTTATACCCGATAGTATAATACGAATTGACAGTAAAGCTTTTTATAAGTGTAGTTTAATAGATGAAATACATATCGGAAAAAACGTCGAATACTTTGGTAGCGGTGCGTTTAGTAACGATATAAAAAAACCAAATAAACATAAAATATATTTTAACGGTACTGTGGCAGATTGGTGTGAAATAAATTTTGACGGAGTTCGTTTGATATATCCGTATGGTACGTTATATCTGAATAATGAACCTGTCGTAGATCTGGTTATTCCCGACGGAGTTACCGAAATTAAGCGCGGAGCTTTTACTTATTGTTCTTCGTTAAAAAGCGTAAGTATTCCGAACAGTGTTACTAACATAGGTAATGAAACATTCGGTGCTTGTGTAAATTTAAAGGAATTAGTTATTCCGGATAGTGTGGAAAGTATCGGGCAATATGCGTTTACGGACTGTTATTCGCTTGCAAAAGTAACGTTGGGCAGCGGAGTTACGAATATTCAAAGCAATGCTTTCGATCATTGTAATAATTTGGTTGAGGTTTACAACCGGTCGGAGCTCAATGTCGTCGCAGGGTCTGAGGAATTCGGAAAAATCGGTTATAATGCGAAAAACGTTTATACCGACGAATCCGGAAGCAATATCATAACGGAAGGAGATTACATCTTTTATAACGACGGCGGAGAATATTATCTTATGGGATATACCGGCGACGAAAGCGAAATAGAATTGCCGACAAGCGTTGACGGAAAAGGTTATGGTATATATCAATATGCTTTTTATGATTGCGATTCATTGATAAGCGTGGTAATTCCAGAAGGCGTAAAAAGTATCGGCGATAGCGCATTCAGCAGTTGTGGTTCATTGACAAGCGTGATTATTCCCGACGGCGTAAAAAGTATCGGCGATAGCACATTCAGCAGATGTAGCTCTTTGACAAGCGTGATTATTCCCGACGGCGTAACGAGTATCGGAAGCTATGCGTTTGACGGGTGCCTGAAACTCGAAAACGTGTATTACGGCGGTACGAGCGACAGGTGGGCGCAGATAAACTTCAATTACAATAACGACGAGTTGACCTCTGCGAAAATTTATTATTATTCTGCCGAGCAGCCGACGGGAACGGGAAATTACTGGCACTATGCGGACGGCAAAGTGACGGTATGGTAACGGCGATACTATTTACGCCGATAAGCAATAACTTAAAGGGACTGTCGCGTGTAACAGCGCGACAGTCCCGCGTTTTTTACTGCGAATATAAAAGGCGGCTTATTTATGCTTTGATTTTTTTCAAGCGGACGGGAATGTTCGGAATATAACAAAAATATCTTTTATTGTACGGAAAAAGGCAAAATTGCGCCCTTCCAATATTAGAATCGGATTAAATATTGTAAAATTACATAAACTAAATCATAATTGTGTTTGACATTAAGCTTCCAAAACATTATAATAATATTAAAATTTTAATTCGGATTGTGAAAAATGAAACATAAAAAGAAAAAAATATTCATAGCGGTGGCATTGACGCTTATCATAGCGACGGCGGCTTTTCTGTTTTTTGCATGTCAGTCGCATGAAAGCGGATATGCACCTCCGCCCGACGACGTTCATACGGTGACGGCTACGCCTCCTTCGGACGGCAGCACTCCCGAAGATTACGAAGGGTTGGAAAACCTTGCGTTCATGGCGGGCAGGCTGGCGGCAAGGGAATATTATCACAGCGAAAACAACGGGCTTGTCGACACGATAGCCAATCAGACGGTCGTCGGCTCGAAAGACTATTACAAGGGGCTGCTCATAACGCAGTCCATAAGTACGAGCGCGTTCGTCAATGTCGCCGAGCAAAAGTTTTTCGGGGACGGAAAAGTCGTCGTGCGCGGACCCGCGTCGGGCAAAAACGACTGGAACGGAATACACACGCAGTGGTCGGACGACGAGCCGATAGCGGTATACGACGAAGCGCAGTACGAGGAAGCGTACGGACTCTGGGCGAGCGAATTTTCCGATTACGTAATGAACGAAGAAACTGTGATCGACGTTTCCGAACTGAACGTGCTCGGCGACGGATTGTATTCGCAGACATTCACGCTCGATCCTGCGAGCGCGACATATTATTATAAGCATCAGATGATGACGATGGGCGGACTCGGGGATTATCCTTTGTTCTCGTCCGTAGTCATTACTTTCACGTTTGACGACACCTGGGCGGTACAGCGGGCGGACATAACCGAGGAGTACGAGGTGTACGCCTATTTCATGACCGTAGGTTGCACGGCGACGTCTTCCATAGTTTACAGCTATGACGAAAGCGACGTCGATGTTTCCGCATACGAGGCGTATTTCAAAAAGTATGCGGACGCGGCGGTCACGGGCGGCGGGGATAAGGAACTCGGCGTCACCGATTATTTGCAGCAGGGATTTGCCGGCTATCTTGCCGAACCGTCCACGTTCGAGCTTTCGCTCGACATAGGCGGGGAAAAGGTGGACGGTCTCGTTACGCTCGATATCACGGACGGGATAAACGTGCGCGCGCTCATAGGCGGGATATATCTCAACGTAACGGATAAAGACGTCATCGTTTCGTATAAGGATCTTTGCGGCAGTGTACCGCTCGAATATATAACGGAAAAGCTCGGACTCGGCGGAGTGCTCGATCTCGACGGTATTTTAGCCGTGCTCGGCGAAGGCACGATAGTAAAGGACGGAGAGAACGTCACGATAAACTGCCTGCTTTCTCTCGGCGGACCGGAAATGCCGCTCGTGTTCTCGTTTACCGAGTCGGAGGGCGACGTTACTCTTAACAGCGTATCGGTAGAACTGAAAACCGACGTTATAGACCTTTCGGCCGCGCTTGTGCCGACGGAAGGGAATGTAGCCGAAAAAGATATTTCTTCAGCCGTAGATATGCGGCCGCTCGTAGACGGTATTATCGGTATCGTAAACGACAGGAGTTTCGCGCTTACCGTCGACTACTCGTCGGGTAAACTCGCGCTTAACGGCGAAGCGTATATCAACGCTTCCGATCCCGGCGTCGAAGCGGAACTGACCGTAAGCTATGACGGCGTAACGATACCGCTTACCGCTATATTCGACGGCGAGAGCGTATATATAAAGATATATAACGTCGGAGTAAAAGCTACGACGGACGAAATATCCGAAGCGGTGAAGGAACTGCTCGGTTACTTTGATATCGGATTACCGACGTCCGAAACGCTCGATATAGGCGGCATACTGACGTCGCTTGTAAACGGTTACGACGAATTTATCGAAACGCTCACTCTTTCGGAGAGCGGACTCGGGCTTGCGCTTGACGGCGACATGCTTCTGGCTTGTCTCGGCACCGAATTCAACGGTATCGGCGACGTGACTGCGGCTTACGATATAGCTTCGGGAACATTCGTTCTCGAAGCGGCAGGAGCGCGCGTAACCCTTGCTTCCGCGCCCGCGGTTGCGGTGACCGCGCCCGAAGACGGGGCGGAATACGTCGGACTTTCCGTTCTCGAAAGTTTCGTTGGACCGATAAAGGCGATAGCCGACAGCCGCGACGTAGCCTTCTCGGCGGACGTGACGGCGACGGTAAACGGAAATGCCATAAGCGGAAACATTATCGGCGAAATAAAATTCTCCGACGGTATAACCGTATATATTAAAATTACCGTAAGCGGCAAGTCCGCGGAAATATACTATGCGGACGGCGTCGCGTATTTCGGATTCGCGGGGCACAGCTTCCGCATTACGGAAAACGAGCTAAAAGCGTTTGCGGAGCGCCTGACCGCGCTTGCCGACGAGCTCGGACTTTCCGAAGATCTTGCGGCTCTGCTTTCTTCGGACGGACTCGATCTGAGCGCGCTGCTCGAAAGCATAAGGCTCAGCGGAGCGACGGAAGACGGAAAGGGGATACTCGGAGTGTTTGCGGACCTCGGAACGCTTAACGCCGATCTTTCGGATATAGCTCTCACGTTCGTTTCGGACGGGGAAAAACTGTACGCAAGCATAGACGCGCCGTTCGCGTTCGGCGGACTGTCGCTCGATTCTGCGGAAGTGAGCGTTTACGCGGCGAACGGTTTGTATGCTTACGATACGAGGGGCGCGATAAACGCCATGCCTTATCTCGACGGCGTATGCGAACTGCTTGAAAACCGCCGCGCCAAGATCGACATATCTTATTCGGACGCAACCGCGGGTCTGACTATCGTCGGCAGCGCATATGTCGACCTGAAAACCGCGTCCGCCGAAGGTACGCTCACGGTAACTTGCGGCGACATTACCGTACCCGTTACGTTCGTTTACGTTGACGGAACGGTATACCTCAAAGCGTATAACGTCGGCGTAAAGACGGATACCGAATATCTGAAATACGCGCTCGGAAAACTGCTTGAATACACCGGCACCGAATTGCCCGAAGTCGGAACTGAAAGCGTAAGCGACATAATAAATTCGCTGCTCGAAATCGATCTCGGTCTTATAATAAAGAAATTCGATGTTACCGAAACGTCCGCGATACTTACGGTAGACGGCAATGTGCTTTCCGACGTTCTCGGAACCGACTTGGGCGATATAGAGATAAAATACGAACCGGGTGAAAACAAATTCACGCTTGCCGTTGCAGGAGCGCGCGTAACCCTTGCTTCCGCGCCCGCGGTTGCGGTGACCGCGCCCGAGGACGGCGCAAACTATACGGAGCTTTCCGTCCTCGAGAGTTTCGTCGGACCCGTAAAAGCCATTGCCGACAGCCGCGACGCAGTGTTCTCGCTCGAATTCGATACGGTACTGCTCGGGCTCGACGTAAACGTAAGGCTTGACGGCGAGGTTATATTTGCCGATACTCTGACGTCGCTTTACATCAAAGCGTTGATATATTCCGAAGGCTATGCGGACGAAACGCTCGAACTGCTCTATGCGGACGGATACGTCACGCTGATATACGGAGGTAAGGCGATGCGCGTGGCGGAATCGGATATAGCCGAACTCGCCGCATCCATCGGCAGACTTACGGGCGGATCCGACGCAACGGTCGCGCTTGCTCTTTTCGGAGAGGACGGCATAGACATAAATAAACTTCTCGGAAGTTTAAGGTTCGCGGCAAGGGAAGAAAGCGGGCGCACGATAGCGGATGTGTTCGTCGATCTCGGAATAATAAACGACGCTTTGCCCATGCTTAACGCGCAGCTGTCGAGCGACGGAGAAAGCATTTTCCTGGACGTGAAAAACACGGAGCTGTTCGGGCTGACGGTCAGCGGACTTGCCGCTTCGGTAAAGGCGGGCAGCGGCGATATGACATGCGACCTTACGGGCGTGACGTATTGCGGCAATATCGTTGATTTTGCGCTTGACCTGTTTATGGGATTTATGGGTTCGAATAATATGCAGGTATCCGTGAATTACCGTTCCGACCTGATCGACGCCGACGTGACCGGTCTGTTCCTGTTTAAAGAAACGGAAACGAGCGCTCTCGACATCGATTTCGAAGTGCAGGCGGAAGTGCATACCTACGCGTACAACGACAGCGGCGAAAGAGTATCGGACGGCTCGCATTATCTGGATATGACGGTTCAGGGCGAGAGCGTATATCTGACGTATTCGCTTTACGGCTTCGGTGCGGCGGGCGCGCTTAACGTGACTCTTCCCGTATCTCAGCTGTTCGAAATAGGCGATATGGTACTGCCTTTGCTCGGCATAGACTCCACGGCGTATTATTTCGATATGGTTAATAAACTGCTTTCTACGGATTATACCTATTTCTCGACGGGTATCTTCGACGTGATGCAGTTCGCCGATATTATCGGACTGCTTGACGGCGTAACGCCTTCCGAAGGTTCGGAAAACGGCGGTTCGTCCGTTGCAGACGTGACGTTCGGCAACAACGAAAGCGGAGAAAAAACGCTTACGGTAAACGGCATAGGCGCGGGAGAAGGTACGATCGGACTGAACATTACCGCAGTATCGTCCGGAGAGATAGCGGCGGACACTGGCAGATCGTATATCGACATTTCCTCTATATCCTATCTTCTCGGCGACCTGCTCGACGCATACGAATATGTCGACACGGGATACGCGCTTTCGGGTAATGTGAAAATGAAAGTATTGGGCATAGAGCTCGACCTTACCGTGAATCTCGATCTTCGCGTGGGAGTGGACGAGGACGGTCTGCCGTATCTGAACATAAAACTTTCGACCAACGGCTACGCAAACGCGCTCGGAAATCTTATACCCGGCTGGAACGACGTGGTGATTGTCAGCGGTGATACCGAAACGGACATAACCTATAAAGACGGCGATATTTATATGACCCGTGTGCAGAAAACGGCTTACGACGGCTGGGATTTCTGGGGCGCCAAATATAAATTCAGAACGCTTTCTCCTTATCTTTACGAATACAGAAAAATGACGCTTTCCGAATTCGGCGCGGACGCGATGAATCAGATGTTCTTCGCACTGAACATTGCGTCTAAATTCTCAAATTACATTTCTTCTCAGGTCGATAGCACCGAACCCGCAAACAACGGCAGTGACGCAGGCGATATGGTAAACGGATATTCGTTCGACGGAAACGTGTATAACCTGAAACTCAATATGGGCGCGATCGCGGACAACGACGCTCTCGGCGAGCTCGATCTCAACATAACGCGTCAGATGCTCGAGGGCAGGGATTATTACGATCTCGTCCGTCTTAACGGCAGTATCAAGCTCGTGTCCGTCGTGACCGCGACGTTCGACATAACTCACGACAGCGTAGGGGCGCCTGTGGATCTGTCGATAATAGACGAAAACATTTCGCGCGTGAACGCAAATGTCGTTTGATATTTACAAATTTTAATACTACACCGTGGAAAAGCCGTTCCTTTGCGGCTTTTCCTTTTTGTGTCGCGAAAATATATGCACGTATCCGATTTGTCATTCCGCCGCGTAAGTGTTTTCTGTGATTGCTCGTTCGTGTTTTTGAGGTCGGCTTTACGGAGCCTTTGAGCGGGCGCAGGCAAAAAGCCGTTTCGGGCGCGGTTTTTTTAGGACGGATACTTTGTTCGTTGCGTACATATATTTGAAGTGTGAAAAAGGTTTTCGGAGTGGCAATGGTAAGCGTCGGGACGATGATCGGCGCGGGATATTCGAGCGGGCAGGAGATAGCCTCTTTTTTCGGCTGGTCTCCTTCGATGTTTGTGCCCGTATTCTGCGGACTGCTCATGTTCGCGTTCACGGCGGTAGTGCTTTTCGTGGGCAAAAAAACGGAAGGCGGACTGACCGACGTTCATCGCAGACTTTTCGGCAGGTTCGGTTGCATAGCCGACGGGGTGATGACAGTGAACGCAGTTATCGTGCTCGCTGCCATGATCGCGGGGACGGACAACGCGTTTACCGAATTTACAGGTCTTGTCATGCCTGCGGGTATCGTCGTATGCCTGCTTTCCATGATCTTGCTTCGGCGGGGAAACGCGGGGCTTGTGGCGGCGAATTCGGTCATAGTGCCGTTTATAGCTCTTTGCACGATAGCGGTATGCGCGTCCGCGCCGCTCACGCTCGGTTCGTTTTCGATGGCGGAAATACCCGCGTCGTTCGCATATGTGTCCATGAACCTGCTGCTCAGTGCGGGCGTGCTTGTGCGTCAGCGCGGACTGAGCGCCAAACAGATATTCGGGGCGAGCGCGCTTTCGGCACTCGTCATAGCGTCGCTCATGGCGCTTATATGCTGTGCGCTTCCCGCGGCGCCTTCGCTCGTTATGCCCATGCTTTCGCTTGCGGCAAGCGGAAGGATAACCTATGCTCTTTACTCGCTGAGTCTTGCCGTGTCCGTTTTTACCACGCTGATAGGCGCGCTTTCGACGGCGTCCGACGGCGCGGTAAGAAAAGGCCGCGGCGGAGAGGGGATGCTCGCCACCGCGCTTTTCGCTTCAATTCTTTCCGTTATCGGGTTTGAGAAGGTCGTCGGATTTTTTTACCCCGTTATCGGGATCGCGGGGCTTGCGTATCTTGCGTTTTACGCGGCGTTTCTTCTTTCGCCGCATATAAAGTTTTTCCGCAAGCGCGACGGCTCCGTACATGGCTCCCGCAAGCACGCAAAGAGTGACGGTAGCCGTCATGACGAGGTCGGTCTTGAACACCTGCCCGCCGTAGACGATGAGGTAGCCGAGTCCCGCGCCGGACACGAGATATTCGCCCATGATCGTTCCCACCCATGCGAGTCCGACGTTTATTTTAAGAACGGACAGAAAGGTGGGAACGGCAGAGGGCAGGACGGCATACCGCAGGAGCTGCAAACGCCCCGCGCCCATGGAACGAAGAAGCAGGATCTTGTCGGGGGCGGTGGAGCATAATCCTTCGAGTACCGATATTATTGTTACGATTATGCAAATCAGCACCGCCATGAGCACGATGGCTTTCGCTCCCGAGCCGACCCATATAATAAGCAACGGCCCGAGCGCTATCTTGGGCAGGGCGTTGAGTACGACGAGATACGGCTCCGCGACTCTTCGGGCAAAGCCCGACATCCACAGCAGTACGGCTATCCCGCACCCTACCGTCATGGATATGGTGAACCCTATGATACATTCGAGCAGCGTTACGCCTATGTGATAAACGAAATCGTCCGCCATAAGCTCCACGAACGTCACGGCGATCCGCGACGGCGAGCTCGTGAAGAAGGGATCCACCCACCCGATAAGGGTGGTCAGTTCCCATAGCGCGAGAAACCCGACGAGCAGTCCCGCCTGCCAGAGTCTTACGGCGAGCTTGCTTTTTTTTACGCCGAGCAGGTATTTTTCGTGCGGCGACAGGTTTTTTTTGTTTTTCATTGGTACACCTCGGTTTTTTATCAGCCTGTTCTGAGCTCCTGCCATACGGCTTCCGACAACTCCGTCACCGCAGGGTCCGTGCGCTTTTGCGACAGCGTTCCGCTTACGGGTACGGTAAATATCTTTTTCACCGTTGCGGGGCGGGGAGTGAGGACTATCACTCTGTCGCCCATTCCCACCGCCTCCGGGACGTCGTGAGTGACGAGAAGCGCGGTCAGTCCTTCCTGGCGTATTATTTTTCCGACATCGTCGGCGACGTCCAGACGCGTCTGAAAATCCAGCGCGGAAAAAGGCTCGTCAAGCAGCAGTAATTTCGGACGGAAGGCGAGGGTGCGTATAAGCGCGGCCCTCTGCCTCATTCCGCCCGACAGCTGAGAAGGGTAGTGCTCCGCAAATTCCCCGAGACCGTATTTTTCGAGCAGGGCGCGTGCGTATGCATGGTTTTCCTCAGTCAGCTTTTTCTGTACGCGCAGACCGAGTTCGACGTTGGCGGATATCGTGAGCCACTCGAACAGCGTGTCTTTTTGCAGCATATATCCCACGTCGCCGTGCGGAGCGGTCACTTCACACCCGTCGAGAGTCACTTTTCCCGCGGTGGGTTTGAGCAGTCCCGCCACGACGGACAGTATCGTCGTTTTGCCGCAGCCGGACGGACCTACTATGGAGAGGAACTCTCCGCGCCCCGCCGAAAACGTGACTCCGGCAAGCGCTTCGGTCTCGCCCTCGGTCGTGTGATATGACAGCGCTACGCCGTCAAGCGTGAGGATATCGTTCATTCCGATCCTTTCTCCGTTTCTTCCGCAAGGCTGTTGTCTACGATCCGATCGAACTCCGCCTCTTTTTCGAGCTCGCCCGCATTACGCATTATTTCCTGCAAACGGTCGAGCGACGCTTCGGTCATCACGGGCGAAGAACACCACGCGTCGATAGCGAGATAGCTTTCGACCGCTACCGCAAGCGATTCTTCGCTCGTTCCGCTGAACGACGGGGCAAGCGATTCGGCTACCGTTGCGGAGTCGTTGTTCGCGATGAATTCGTAACCTTCGCGTACCGCGGAGAGGAAGAGTTTTGCGGTATCCCTTTCGTCTTTGAGATAGCTCCGTTTTGCGCAGAACGCGGTATAGGGGACTTCTCCGCTCTCTTCGCCGACGCTTGCCACGATATAGCCTTTGCCCGCCTGCTCGAATTCGGACGCGGTAGGCTCGAACAGTGTGGTGTAGTCGACGGTATCGTCGGCTTCGAACACGCTGCCCATCATATTGAATGCGACTTCTGTGTTTATCGTGCAGTTGACGCCGTCGAACAGCCCGTAACCGTTCATGATGTATTGCATGGTCATTGCGGGAACGCCTCCCACTCTTCCCGCAAGCACGTGTTTGCCTTCGAGATCGCTCCATTTGAAGGTGTCCGCCTCGTCTTTTTTGGAAACGAGGAAGGAGCCGTCACGCTTGGTGAGCTGACCGAACACGACGGGCGCGTCGTTCATCTCTTCGCAATAGATGACGCCTTCGGGTCCCATGAGTCCGATGTCGGCGCTGCCGCTGACGAGCGCGGCGGTGACCTTATCCGTGCCGCCCGCATTGGTAAGGCTGACTTCCAGTCCGCGATCCTCGAAATACCCGTTGTTTATCGCAACGTAAAGCGGAGCGTAAAAGACGGAGTGAGTGACTTCGCAAAGCCTGATCTTCGTTCCGTCCGAGCAACCGACGAGTCCCGCGCATAAAAGCGCGACGGCGAGCATTGATGCAAGGATGACGGAGATGATTTTTTTCATTGTGGTTCTCCTTATGAAAAAGATTTGTATACGACATAATATGCGGCAAAAACATTCGGTGCGACGGGGCGAGGGAAATATAGCGCGCCGAAATCATCCTTTTCGTTAAAGTATTTGTTAAAAAGTTGCAATTCGTCGCTTTCGGTGGTATAATCTATTTTATGAACACGACATTCGATCCCAAACAGTTTGAAAAACGGCTTTACGACAAGTGGATGAAGAACAAATATTTCCACGCGGAAGTAAACAAAGAAAAAACGCCTTTTACGATAATGATGCCGCCGCCCAACATCACGGGGCAGCTGCATATCGGTCACGCGCTGACGATGACCGTACAGGACAGCATTATCCGCTATAAGCGCATGCGCGGATATGAAACGCTGTGGCTGCCCGGTACCGACCACGCTTCCATTGCGACCGAAGTCAAGATAATAGAGAAAATGGCGGAAGAAGGTCTTACCAAAGAACAGGTAGGGCGCGAGGAATTCCTGCGCCGCGCTTTCGAGTGGAAGGAGAAGTACGGCGGACGTATCGTCGAACAGCTCAAATATCTCGGCGCTTCATGCGACTGGGATCGTCTGGCGTTCACTATGGACGAAAATTTATCACGTGCGGTAAGGGAAACTTTCGTGCGGTATTACAAAAAAGGCTGGATATATCACGGCGCGCGCATAGTCAATCAGTGCCCGCACTGCAAGACCGCCATTTCCGACGCGGAAGTCGAATACGAGACCGAGGAAGGACATCTCTGGTATATCCGTTATCCCGCCGCGGACGGCGGAGAGGGGATAATCGTCGCGACGACCCGTCCCGAAACTCTGCTCGGCGATATGGCGGTCGCCGTCAATCCCGCAGATAAGCGTTATACTTCGCTTATCGGCAAACAGCTCATACTTCCTCTTACCGACAGGACTATCCCCGTCATAGCGGACGAGTACGTCGACAAATCGTTCGGTACGGGTGCGGTCAAGATAACTCCCGCTCACGATCCCAACGACTTCGAAGTCGGTCTGCGCCATAACCTCGAAGTAATGCGCGTAATGGACAACACCGGGCACATGAACGAGCTTGCGGGCAAGTATGCGGGTATGGACAGGTACGAGGCAAGGGACGCCATGGTCAGAGATCTGACCGAGCTGGGTCTGCTCGTCAAGACCGAAAGCCACACCCACAACGTCGGGCATTGCCACCGTTGCCACAGCGCGATAGAACCGATCGTATCCAAGCAGTGGTTCGTGAAAATGAAAGAGCTCGCTCAGCCCGCGATAGACGTGGTAAAGAGCAGACAGCTCCGCTATCTGCCTCGGCGTTTCGAAAAGAATTATCTTTACTGGATGGAAAATATCCGCGACTGGTGCATTTCCCGTCAGCTCTGGTGGGGACACCGCATACCCGTGTTCTACTGCGACGCGTGCGGAGGCGAGTTCGTCAGCCGCGAAGACATTAAAGTCTGTCCGAAGTGCGGCGCTCCCGTTCGTCAGGACGAGGACGTGCTCGATACCTGGTTCTCGAGCGCGCTCTGGCCGTTCTCCACGCTCGGCTGGCCCGAAAAAACGCCCGACCTCGATTATTTCTATCCGACGAACGTGCTTGTTACCGCATATGACATAATCACTTTCTGGGTCGCGCGCATGATATACTCGGGTATCGAATTCATGGGCGAAAAGCCTTTCGACACCGTGCTCATTCACGGTCTGGTGCGTGACGAGCAGGGCAGAAAGCTTTCCAAGAGTCTCGGGAACGGCATCGATCCGCTGGAAATAATAGATCAGGTCGGCGCGGACGTACTGCGCATATCTCTGATAAGCGGCGTCAGCGCGGGCGGCGACATAAAGTATTCCGCGAAGAAGCAGGAAGGTTACCGCAACTTCATGAACAAGATCTGGAACGCGTCGCGTTTCGTGCTCATGAACGTCGGGGATACCGAAATACTGCCTATAGAAAAAGTAAAACTCACGCTTGCGGATAAGTGGATAATAACGCGGCTCGATCGTACGATAGCGGACGTCACCAAGTATATGGAGCGCTACGAAGTCGGTCTTGCGGCAAACAAGATCTACGATTTCGTGTGGAGCGAATTCTGCGACTGGTATATCGAGCTTTCCAAGATTTCGCTTTATTCTTCTAATCCGAAGAAAAAACAGGCGACGCTCAGCGTGCTCGTGCGCGTGCTCCGCGATATCCTCAAACTCGCGCATCCCGTTATCCCGTTCATTACCGCGGAGATATACGAAAACCTGCCCGCGGCGGTCAAGGAAGCGGAAGACATAATGATAGCGCCGTACCCCGACGCGAAAGTGCTCCGCTCTCATCCGAAAGACGCAAAGCGCATGGAACAGATAATGGACGCGATAAAACGCATACGCGCGCTCCGCGTCGAACTCGGCGTAAAGCCCTCGAAGCGTACGGAGATCTACGCGCTTCCCGCAGACGGTGATCCCGCTCTTGCGAAGAAAGCGGGCGAGTACCTTGTCAAACTCGGCTCGGGTACCGAATATAAAATAGTGGACGAAAAGCCCGAAAACTGCACGACGATAGTCACCGCGTTCGGCGAGATCTACATCCCGATGGGCGAGCTCGTCGATTACGAAAAGGAAGCGGAGCGCCTGAGCGGAGAGCTTGAACAGGCTCGCGCCGAGCTGGAACGCGCCCGCGGAAAGCTTGCGAACGCAAACTTTGTCGCAAAAGCGCCCAAAGCGTTGGTAGACGGCGAACGCGACAAGGTCACGCGCTATACCGAGCGTATCGCGGTGCTTGAAAGCAAGCTCGAAGAGCTGCGCCGCATGTCGGGAAAATAAAAATAAATACCCTTTCGTTTTTTTAAGGCGGAAGGGTATAATAATAAAGAGGAGTAAAGGGGCGTCGCGATTCGTGCGACGGTTGCGGTATGCTGAAAAGGATCGCTTGCGGAAAAGTAAATTGTTATATTACGGGCGAGTGCGGACGTGCCGTGCTCGTCGATACCGCCGCGCCGCGATATTGCAAAAAACTGTATAAAGCCGCATCCGCCGCGGGAGTGAAACTGATCGTTCTTACGCACACGCATTACGAACACGCAGGTTGCGCGGCGGAGCTGTCTGAAAAACTCGGCGTGCCCGTGGGGTTTTCCTGCGCCGACGCTGGAATTATGGACGGCAGCGCGCCTCAGACGATGAAAGCGCATAAGTTTTACGGTAAACTGATGCTGCGTCTTTGCGGCGGCGCCATGAGAAAAACTTCCGCCGTTCCCGCCCGCAGGGTATGCCTGTCCGAAGGCACCGACCTTTCCGCGTTCGGCGCGACGGGGGAAATAATGGAACTCTGCGGCCACACGCTCGGCTCAATAGGAGTCGTCTACGACAACGCGTTGTTTGCGGGCGACGCGATGAGCAACGTAATAAAACCGAGCTGTACCTGCGTCTACGCCGACCGCAACGCCGCGGAAGAAACGGTAAAACGCATACTCGCCGATACCCGCATAGCCCGCGTTTATGTCAGCCACGGCAGCGTGATCGAACTCGACAAACTCCGCGCGGTAATGACTCCCGCGCCCGTCGCCGATTTCTGATTGTTTTTTGAATGTGTTTTGAAAGGGGGAAACTTTTTTCTTTTGGCAAAGAACAAAAGTTTCCCCCTTTCAGCCTCCTTCAAAAAAGAATCTTACAATCCTTTTATAAAATTTTCATCCTTATAAATAGAAAAATAATGTATAGTTAAAGTAAGCAGCGGATGCGGATGGATTTTTTGATGAGCGGACATTTTTTCGGAGCGAGCGAACGCGGAAGCGG
>ERZ1106952.152-NODE-152-length-45931-cov-115.984720_pt1 | contig 45931 bp, 37 predicted proteins | sample MGYA00403677_ERZ1106952 | MGnify/ENA primary metagenome ERZ1106952 (study PRJEB35170, sample SAMEA104062415) | human gut metagenome | biome: human gut; feature: human-associated habitat; material: faeces | place: Denmark | collected 2012-05-14 ...
TGATTTCAAACACAAAATTGTTTACACTGTCATTCATGCTGATACCGGAATAATTTTCTGATACCGCTTTGAGAGTGAAACTGCCGTGGTTCTGATTCGTCAGATCCCAGTTGGACTCTGAACCCTGCACGACGGAGAACAGATCGTATTCGAACACGATCTCATCCACCTGTCCGTCATCGCCGACGACGACCGTGGCCGTAAGATAATTGTCCAAAGAAAGGGAGGCCGTATATGTTCCCGCACGCACTTCCGCGCTGATCTGTCCGCCGGACACTTCAATGCCTTCATACGCAATCTGCGAACTTGAAAGGGTAACGGTCGCGCCCGTTAGATCGACTTCGCTGCCCGCTTTCCATGCCGCAACATCTGCAGTAAAGGATACGGGGGTGTAGCCTTCGAACGTCGCCGCGATATTCAGTTCCGCATCGATCAGATAGAACTCCAGCCGGTTATCGGAGACTTCGCTGAAAACATCTTTGCCGTTGACCGTAAGAGCGGAAAGGACATACCCTTCTTCGGGCTGGATGTCGAGGACGACCGTTTCGCCGCGGACGTAACTCGATTTGCCGAGCGCGATCAGACCGCCCGTGACCGCGGGATTGTTAACGGTTATCGTGTCATCCGCATCGAATCCGAGGCAATCGCTCAGGCTCGTGCCGTAACGGAGATCGTGGATTTCTGCGGGGCAATACGAATTGCCTTGCACCCAAACGCCCGCGCCGAACTGCGTGATGGTACCGCCCTTAAAACTGTCGTGCTGCAAGTCGACCAGATGATAGAGTTCGGATTTATCGGAAAGCGCGAGATAGACGCCCATCGTACCGGCAGAGGGGTCGAAGTGAACGATCATATACATGCCGTTTTCGCCGTTTCTCTGCCAGACCGCGTCGTTATATTCGGACGGGATGTCGACTTCCGTCCAGTTCAGACCGCACTGCGAGAAGCGGAAACTGTTATACTTCGTATACCACATCAGGGTGGGGCCGCACTCGACTCCGTTGACATACATGCGGTAGCCGATGCGGTACTTCTGCCCTCTCGGCGCGCCTTCGGGATCGACGGCGATCTTCATGGCGAACCACGCCTCTTCCGAAATATTTGAATTAACTGTCCTGTAATAATAACTCGTTGACTGCGCGGGGAGGTCGGTGAAATCGCCCTGATGATAAATGCCGTTCGGCAAGAATTCAGACAGATTTACTTCGTGCTCCACAGCAGTACTCACAAAATACTCATCTACTGCAAGCCAGTAATTGGTTATGTTTACCTCGAGAGTATACATGCCCGCGGGGATCTTGTTGAAGGTAGCGGTCGTGCCGCTGACCGTGCTTTCGTAAACATCCCCCGCCGCATTGCGCAGGCGCACGCTCATGCCGTCCACGTCGCCTAAAATGAACGTAAACTGCAGTCCGTCTACATCGGTCGCTTCCGCAAAGACGACTTCGAATTCGAGCGGCGTCTCTACGCATCTGGTCGTGAGCGTGAATGTTTTGCCGCCATCCTCGGTGACAAGGCCGATTCCGAAAATGCTGTCTCCGTTGGCGAGCACGTCGCTGACGACATACCCCTCTTCGGGCGTAAGCGTGAGGGTAACGGGATCGCCCACGACGTAAGAATCTTTATCGAGAGACACGGTGCCGTGCGTATACCCCTCTTTGACGGAGACCTGGGCGGCCGTGCCCGCGCTGTAAGGGACGAATTCGACCTCTACGTCAAGATCGCCGCGCACCTTGCCGAGCGTGACGTACTGTGCCCTGCCCTCGTCGTCGTAAACGACGTCGCCGAGCACGCTCGAACCGTTGACGCTGAGCGACTTCAGCGCATATCCTTCCGCTTCGTTTATCAGGAAGGTGACCGTGTTGTCCGCGACGGCAAAATCGTAGCCGAGATATTCCATGACGCTGCCGCCGGCCGTGTCGCCGTTCTGCGTGATGCCGATATCGTAACCCACAAGTCCGCCGTGGTTGAAATGATACCATTCGCTGGGGTTCGTCCAGCCGTCTCCGTCAAGTTGAGAGGCGGTGGAAAACCACCAACGGTCGTTGTTCAAATCATCGCCGTCATAATTGTAAGAGGTAATGTTGACGGGGTTGAGATAGAGTTCGCTCGTGCCGGCTTTAAGCCCTTCCGTATCGTAGCCGTATTTTTCGAGAAAATTGTAAGGCACGAACAGTTCGAGCGTATAGCCGTTGCACGCGGTCGTATTGATTTCTCCGCCCTTTGTCGTCGCCGCAAGGCGGGGCATCGTATCGTAAGGCGCGGTGATTTCCACCCATCCTTTACCACCGTTATCTTGTTCTACACCGTCCGCTTTTTTGAAAACCATGTCGCCGGAGGGCATCATGTCGATTTCAAACGTGTCATCTTCATAAAGGCCCGTCGTGCCCTCGGCCGCCATATAAAGTTCGATACAACTGTTCAAATATGACGCGCGGTCGAGATTGACCCAAACGCTGTTGCCGGGCGCCTCCTGCACGTCAAACCCGACGTAAAAACCCTTTTCTCCGAACGCGACGACCATATCCATCTGCGCGGCGCTTTCGATCATCTCGACGGCGGTGTCATAGTCGTATGCGGGATCGATCTCATTTTTATCCACCTTGACGGCATGAAGCCAGCGCTGCGACTGATACATCGCTTCGTCGAGCACGCCGTCGAGCGTGACCCCTTCGTCCGGCTGAACGAGGTCGGGATCAAACTCACTGTTGTCGTAGGTATAATCCTTTCCGTCGCTCACTTCGTTGTACTTCGTGTCCGCCGAGCAGGCAACGAAGGCTGCCAGCGCGAACAGGAACGCCACTGCCAAAGCAAAAACGATAAATTTTTTCTTTTTCATTTTTTCACCCCTTTATTTGCCGAGAACGCGGATCTCGGAAATGCCGACAAGGCTCTGCCCTGCGGGAACTTCGACCGTCACTTTGATCGATTTGACGTTGAGTTCATAGAATTCGGAGAACGCCGCCGCCCCGGGCGTAACGTACAGGATCTCATTTCCGATATCCGCCTTCTGATAGAATTCTTCGGGGAAGGCGAGATCTTCGATAAAGCGGGTCACTTCTTTCCCGTCCTCTTCGCATACGAATTCAACGCGGCTGATATTCAGGAAAATGTTTTCCGTATTTTTGGAATTGTACACCATGATCGCGCGGACCGTTCTTGCCGTGTCAAACGTGAGTTCGAACGTCGCGGTGTTTTCGATCTCCGTTTCGCGGACATACGTGTCGTAAAAAGCGGGATCGCCGTACATATAGGTAGAGAGCAGGCCGTCGTTGAGCCATTTCAGAGAAGACCCGTCCGCAAGGGAACCGGAAGCAAGTTCGATCTGCGCCTCTTCCGCAATATTCTTGTATTCTCCGACGATCGCGGGCTGGATCGTTGTCGTGGGGCCGTTCGCATACATGATGTCGAGGTCGTTTCCGTCTCTATCTTTGATCGTGATCCATTCGACCTCGTCGACGGCGGCGTATCTTCTCACCCCCATCGTTACGGGATCGACGTGGCGGTGATATACGATATACATTTGATCGTCTACCGTAACGAAAGAATGGTGACCGGTACCCGTCGCTTCTTCGTTGCCCTGGAAGATACCGGAAAGCAATACGCCGCCCTCCGCTTCGGTAAGTTTACGGAAGGGCCCGTCCGGATTTTCGCTCACCGCCTGCGCGACGCTGTACGAGTTGTCGGTATAGTTGCCGTACGAATATGTAAGATAATACATTCCGTTATGTTCGGTCATCACCGGTCCCTCGTTGATGGACGATGTAGAACTTTCGTAAGAAACTGTCTCCACGTCCGGCATTTCGTCGGTGAGGCCGCTTTCCCAATCGTGCATCGCCTCCCAGTCTTCCACCGTATAATACCAGACGTGGGTGATGGCCTTGGCCGTTTCCCACTTGGGCTTGAGCCAGTTTTCCATTTCCACAACACAGATGCGGTTTTCTCCGATATTGTCTACCCAATACAGGTATTTCGTGCCGTCCGTATCCACAAAGGGATGCGGGTCGATGCTGCCCGTATATCCGCCGTAATGGGTGTTGTTTACCACGCCGCCCTGGTCGGAACCGCCGTTCGCATTGCTGAACGCATTGTATTGTTCGGGATTGAAAAGTTGATATTTCGCATAGTAGTGCGGGTAGGCGTATTTATAAACGGTTTCCGTCGTATCCGCCGTATATACGACCGCGCGGTCGCTTTCGTTGAGGCCGACGGTACCGTAATCCTCTTCGCCGCTCAGTACGATGCCCGTTTCGGTGTTATATTCGTGATAATATCCGCCGTCGATCGCCGCCTGATCGCGGAAGTTGACCATGCGGAAAGGGCCCGCGGGGCTCTTTGCCGTCGCAACGTACATCGTCATCGCAGCCGTGCCCGATTCGATCCCCTCGCCCGTTCTGAAGGCGAGATCCCGTTCGGGAGAAGCACTGAAAAACATGAAATAGGTACCGCCGTCCCATTCCGCATCGTAGATTACCTCTTCCGCCCAGATAGATGAAGGCTGCGCCGTGGCCCTGCGCGTTTCGTCGTTATAATGGTACACGTCGAGCGTGGAGCCCACAGGCTCCCAGTTCATCATGTCCTTGGAACGGCTGGCACCGCACGCGCCGAATGTATAGTACATGTAGTAATAGCCGTCGACCGCCGTATTATCGAGCACAAAGGGGTCGGCACCCTCGCCCGTTTTCATATCATTGCGGTAAAAAAGTTCTTTGTTGAAATCCATCAGCCCCGTAGACGCGTCGACGTTTGTTCCGCGGTAATCGGAAATTTCGTAAATGGTTACGGCATCCGATGCCGAACACGCGGAAAAAAGCATCACTGCGCTCAGAGCGGTCGCAAGCAGAATGCTCGCTTTCGTTCGTTTCATCTGTTTCCTCCTATTGATTTATTTTATAACGATCATAGATTGCATTTATCCCTTTACGCCGCCCACGGCAATCCCCTCGATAAAATATTTCTGCGAGAAGCAATAGATTATAATCAAAGGAAGCATGCCGAGTATCGCCGCCGCGCAATGGATATTTTCCATTCCGTCGCCGCGGAATATGTTGGTCACGTCGCTGAGAACAAGTTGCAGGGTAATAGACATCGGATCTCCCTGCAGATACAGCAAGGGACCGAGATAGTTGTTGTAGCCGCCCACAAAGCCGAATATGAACTGTGCCGTGAATGCGGGGAGCGAAAGAGGGAAAATGATCTTGAAAAAGATGCCCACTTTGCCCATTCCGTCGATTCTGGCGGCCTCAACAAGCGAATCGGGAATACCCTCATAATACATTTTCAGGAAAAACACCGTTCCCATGCCTCCGAACATGCCGGGAACGATGATCGGCAAGGGCGTACCCACCCAGCCGAGCGTATAATAGTACATGTACCCGATCACGCCGAACGCGCCCAAAGGCACGATAGAGATGATGAAGGCGATCCTGAACAGCCCTTCCCTTCCCGGGAACTGCAGTTTGCTGTACGCATATGCCGACAGCCCCGAAACCATCAGCCCCACGACGAGGGGCAACAGCGTCATCCACATCGTGTTGAAAAACCCGAGCAAGAGCGAGGGAACGCCCGTCGTGATCGCGTTCGGATCCATGCTGAACACCTGCCCGTACGGAGCAAACGTAAAGTTTTTCGGCCACCATATGAATTGCGTATTGCCCGTGATTTCGAATGTAGATGTCACCGAAGTGATAAATACGATGTACAGCGGGAAAAACAGAAACACCGTATAGAAAAGCAGAAAGAACAGCACCAGCGCTTTGGAAACGGAAAAACGGAATTTCTTTTTCCCCGCCCGAAGCGGCCGTTCGCTGTGCAACGCCGTTTGTTTGGTATCCATCGTTCAGCCCTCCATACTCTTTTGCCTTCTGCGGAACAGAATGATAGCGACTGTCGCCGTGACGGCAAACAGCACCCAACTGATCACGGAGGCGCTCGACAGAACGGACGCATTCAACTGCGATACGTCGTCTCCGATCAGATAATACACGAGCCGCATCAGCGTAAGCCCCATATTGTCCGTACCGCCCACATCTGAACCCCAGCCGGACGGGATCATCAGCGCGGCGATATCGTACGTCAAAAGCCCTGAATTGACGCCCGCAAGCAAAAGGTAAAAGGTCGTAGGCGCGATGCCGGGAACCGTAATATACCAGAACTTGCGGAACCCGACCGCACCGTCGAGCGCGGCGGCCTCGTACTGCTCTTTATCGATATTCGCCAGCGCCGCCTTGTACATGACGATGCCGTAACCGGGCGCCTGCCAGATGATCGCGACGACGATCGTCCAGGTCATCGTTTTCGGGTCGGAAGTCCAAAGGATGGTTTTGCCGAGGATGGTGTTGAGAACGCCCGCTTCGTCGGAACTGAAGATCCACTTCCACATGATGGAGACCGCGACGCTCGAACAGATATACGGGATAAAGAACAGGATCTGAAAGGCCCTGCCGCCGAATGGCTTGGTCGCCAAAAGCACGCTGATAGCGAGCGCGATGGCAAGCGTGACGAACTGCGTACTCGCCACCCAGACGGTGATGCCGCACGCACGGTAAAAATACTTTGAAATATCCAAAGCAAATTGCCTGTTCGCCCAGCCGTCGACAAAGACGGCCTTGAATCCCGCAAAATTATTCCAGTCGAATCCGCTGCCGAGATCGTAAAGATCCACATCGCAGAACATGACCAAGAACGAAACGACCAAAGTGAATCCGTTAAACAGGACAAACCCGACCAGCGGGATGATCGCCAGCAACAGCGACGTGACGCTCGAAAGCGTCCATTTTTTCTTTTTTTTCAGGGACGGTGCCCTTTGAGAGGGAGCGAAAGTTTCGTTCGCGCCCTCTTTTCGGGCAGCGGCCCCCTGTGCCGCCTGCATTTTCATGAATCAAATCCCCTTTGTGCGGATCCGCATTGCGCCGAGTTGATTGTCGGCAATGCCCTGAAAATTATCGAGGAACTCAGACAGGGTGATCGTGCCCGCGCGCACGTCGCTGTTCAGTTCGTCCGACCAGTCGTTGATCCAGGTACCGGTATTGAAATAGGACCAGTCTCCGATCCAGGAGTTTTGAGAGGCGAACGCCGCCGCCCATGCATTGTCAACGTTGCGCGCGTCGCTCTCGTAATACGCTTCGCTCAGGCCGTAACTCGTCTGATTGGGAACGCGGTTTTCGCTTTCGCAGAAGATCGCCTGCCCTTCCGGCCCCGCGATCCAGGCTATAAACTTCATCGCCGCTTCGTACTCGTCTTTATCCGAATTTCTGGGAATGCAATACGCATACGTGAGCGAACTTGTCTTTGCTTCGCCGACGATGGGGGTGCCGTTTTCCGCGAGATTCAGTTCCCCTGTGTAAACGCCCTCGTCATACGTTTCGCCGATAATTTTCAGGCATTCGTTCGCAAACCCTGCTTCGTCGTTCCGCTGATAGGTTGCGCCGCCCACATATTCGCGATACTGCACAACAGGTGCAATATTGAATTTACCGCCGACGGCAGATCCTTTAAAATTATTCCCCATTTGATACCCGTCGCACAGCATCGGACTTAGACCGGAAGTAAACCAACGGTTTCTGTTGGTCGTCGTACTCGGCGCGACGCCGTAACCCAAAACCCCTTCTTCCACTTCTTTGCTCGAAGGGACGCCGAGTTTGTTGAATTCGAGGAAGGCTTCGTACTGTGAAGGCATTTCGTGCACCTTCCCCTCCACGCTCGAGGTGCCGTTCTTGTTCAGCCAGGTCGAATCTTCGTATTCGAGCACTTCTCCCTTCTTATAGTCGGTGCCGTTTACGGTCACGTCATCGATGGCCAGATAGTTCGTATTTTTATCGCCGATGGTAAATTTGTAGCGGTTGGATTCTTCGTCCCAGCCGACGCAGTCGCCGCCGACAGACCAGCCGTAATAGAACCACCATTCCGACATATATCCGTAATCGTAATCCCCGCCGTATTCTTTGGTAAAATCGCGAGCGAGGCAGCGCAACTCTTCCCAACTCATCGGGATGCGGTTGTTGAAGACTTTGTATACTTCCACGCCCCCGTAACTTGTGGAGGTTTTCAAACCGGCCGCAGCCGCCCAGGTGCAGGATTCGGCGGAATATTCGGCATAACCGTGCGGCTGGTACTGCGTGCCGTTGGTTTGGTTATAATCCGCAAGTTCCGTTTCCGCCACCGAAATGATGTTGATGTCTTCCCCTTCGAAAATTTCTTCGTTGTAAAAAATCAACAGAGGGACATCGCCCGCAGATATACCCAAAAGATTCGTTCCCTTACCTGCGTGATAGAAACCGTCTGCGTCCGTTTCCGCATTCAGGCGCCAGCGGTCGAGCAAGCCGTCGGGGATGTTTTCCCAATCCAGCGTCTCTTTGATGTCGTCGGTCAGATAGTCGTCAAGCGGCAGAAAATAATCGCGCACCGCCAACGTTTTGAACTGCGTATCCATGACCGTAACGACGTTGTAGCGGCAGTTTCTGCTCAGCATGGAAGTTAAATTCCCCATATCGCCCGTATTATACTGCGCCTGTACGTATACTTTGTCGATCTTTCCCTGCCCGTTGTTGTACGTTTCGACCATTCTGCGCGTGGGTTCCATGGCGTACTGATCGCACTGTGTCGCCGCAAATTCAATGATCACCGTTCCTTCTTCCAGATCGTCGGGAATCTGCGCCGCGGGATTGCATCCGGCCAGCAGCACCGATCCTCCGATCAATGCGGCCGCCAAAACAGCCAATGCCTTCTTTTTCATTGTTTTGCTCCTTTCCTCCTGTAAAATTATTTTACCCCCCCCCCCCGACTTTCGGAGGGGGAAGGTCATCCATTTATTCCTGTTCTGACGCTTCCGCGTTCATCCAGACGGTGATCCTGTTGTTTTTGTCCGTCCAGCGCTTTCCGCAGGAAGCGTAATCGGTCAAAAGGATCGCGCTGCCGCCTGCCGTTTCCAGTTTCAGGCGGATCTGCTCCTGCCCCTCCGCGGGAATACGGCCGAATACAGGCCTGCCCGATCGCGTGCGGTATATAAATTGATCCGTCAGCACCGCGCCGCCCTCTTTATATTCGTCTCTTGCGAGGATCAGCGGCCCGTATGAAAAACATTTGCGGCCGTTTTTCTGCTTAACGCGCAGTTCCTGCGGCAGTTCGAGTTCCAGAACGTCTCCCTCTTTCCATTCCCGAAAGAGGGTATGATATCCGCTCCGCGCGGCGACCCGTTTGCCGCCGCAAACGATAACGCCCCGCGCGCACCATTCGGGTATGCGCACGCCGATGCCGAATTTTTCCGGCCGTTCGAGGCGGATTTCCGCGCGGAATTTTCCGCCGGCGGGATAATCTGTACGAAAACGGAAAACGATTTTCTGCCCCTGCGGGGTTTCGCCCTCCGCACTGCCGTTCAGAAAGAAATTCAGATAAAAGACATCCGCGCATTGCGCCGCGGCATACAGCGGATAGAGCGCCGTGCCCGCCGCGCCGATACAGGCACAGCAGCCGTAAAAACCGCCCTCCGGAAATTCCTTGAAGCCGCCGATGCCGCGGCCGCGCGTGTTGTTGTAAAGGGGGCTGTAACTGTCGAACGGAAGGCCGTGCATGTAACGCTTCTTTTCAAAACTGAACATTTCGCAGCCGCAATCGTTGATACTGCCGTACAATGCGTTCAAAGCCGACCGTTCGATGCGGTCGATATATTTCGGGTCGCGCGTGACCTTCCAAAGACGCGCGCACAGGCGCATCCACGTGACCGTGACGCACGTTTCCTGCATGATCGTCTCCGAATATTCCGTCTGCTTTTCGGCGGCATGGTCGAACAGTTCGTGCGTGCAGCCGGCGCAGCCGATCTCCGTAATATCGCTCTCGTAGACGGATTCTGCAAATTTTACGGCCGTATTCAGATATTCTTCTTTCCCCGTGACCTCGTAACAGGCGATCAGCCCCTCGAAAAAGGACATCGTTTCATACGCTTTGGTAACGGGAAACCGATAGGGATATCCGCCGCCGCGGATATATTCGATCATATTTCCCGCTCCGCAGCCGCCCGTGGAAATGATATACTCCGCAAACGCGAGATATTTTTTATCGCCCGTAAGTTTGTAAAGTTGCACGAAGGGCTCTAAAATGGAGCAGGAGTTTACGCCGCCCCACCATTCGCTCGTGCACTGGATGGGCGTCTGCCCCTCTCCGACGCCGATTTTCGCAACGATATAATCGGCATGGCGCCGCATCGCCCGCAGAATGCGGCCGCGCAGCGCGCCGCTCTGGCATACGGCGTAAAAATGCTGCAGACCGGTGAGGACATATTTTCTGCCCCACATGTCCCAGCCCGTAAACTCGTGCGCGACGTCGTAAGCGGAAATCCTGCCGAGTTCGTCCTGCGCGCTTAAAAGATCCTCCGCCGTATCTTCCAGGATCCCGTAAAGCGCCTCGTCCTTCGTATAAAGGTAGGTCAGGCAGGCGCCGCGCATCATCTTGCCCCAGTATTCGCCCCGCCAGCCTTCGTCGGCGATGTCGGCGTGCGTTCTGAATACGCCGACGAATTTTTTCCATTCGGAAACGTCTTTGAGTTGGCGCTCCTGAATAAAGCGGGCATAATGGTCCGCAAGTCCTTCGTAGCGGGCGGAAAGGGGCCTCCCTTCCGCCTGTGGATTTTTGCTTTTACTTTTTTCTTCTGCCGCGTATAAGGCGGAAATATTTTCCCAAACTGATTCCATGCTTTAATTATAAGGCCAAATCTGAAAATATCATAGTATAATTTTTTCATAAATTTGTATAATATGGTCAACTTTGAATTTTACCCTTGTTTGCGCTTTCAAATCTTGTTATAATGACCTAAACGATTCAAAGAGAGGCAAAAATGCAGCAATATCCGCCCGTTTTGGCAAACCATAAAAAGACGCAGACGTTCGATCTGAACGACGATATTTTTCACCTTTACGATCATCTTGCGTACTTTCACGAGAACGAATTTCCCCTCTACATGCACTCGCACGACTTTTACGAACTGAACATCATCACGCGGGGAAGAGGAAGGCACTATATTGAAAACAAAAATTTTCCCGCCGAGCCGGGAGATGTTTTCGCTATTCCCCCGCATATCCGGCACGGTTACTGGGCGGAAAACGATAAGATGAGCATATTTCATCTTCTGATCGGGAAATATATGTTCACAAAATACCATAAAGTATTCGGCCAGTTTTCCGGCGTGCAGTTGCTTTTCGAAACGGAACCGCAGATCCGCCGGAACAGCGACAGAGTCTCTTTATTTCTGCACCTGACCGAAGAGCAGTTGCTCGAATATCTGCCGAAAATGAAAGAACTCATCCAATTGTCCTCCTTTTCCTACGACGGATCGAAAACGCTGTTCGAACTGCGTTCGGTATGCCTGATCTGCGACCTTGCGCACCTTATTTCCGCCGATTACAGATCGAAGACGACGGAAGAACATACCAATCACACCGTGTATTCCCTGATCCCTACGGCGGAATATATGAACGAAAATTACGGCAACCATATCACGCTGACAGATCTTGCAAAAAGGGCGATGCTCTCTTCTTCCAGTTACATGCGCCATTTCAAAAAACTTTTCGGCCTTCCGCCCATAGAATACCTGATCCAACTGCGGGTGAAACATGCGTCGGAAATGCTTGCGGAGACGGATAAATCCATTACCGCCATCGCGCAGGACTGCGGCTTTTTCGACTGCTCGCACATGACGCGCATCTTCAAACAGGTTTACGACCTCACCCCTTCCGAGTACAGAAAAAAACATAAAAACTGAAAACCGGTTCCATGCACGAAAAAGAGGCGCGCAGGACCGCACCCCTTTATGATCTTTATAATATAAAAAAGGTGCCGCGAAAAATTTCGCGGCACCTTTTTTATATTTGCTTTAACCGTTTTTCAGATTGACGGGGATAACGAAGGCCGCTTCTCCCACGCCGACTTCCAGCGTCAGGGCGCCGTCCTTCACTTCCACCGTTTCGGGAACGCCGTTGCGATATACGATCGCGCGGTTTGCGTCCGTTATGACCATGTTGACCGTAGCGGTGTCATCTTGCGTACCGACGTCGGGATCGACAAAGTTGGTCACCATGTAAGCGGGCTGCGAATTTTCGTCAGTGAAATGTCCGACGATGAGATCTTCCGTCGAAGAGAGGAACTCGACGCCGGGCAGAGACGCAAGCCCGAACTGCGTTTTCGAAAACAGCGTGTTGCCGTCATTTCCCTCGCCGAGCACATACTGTACCCCCTGCCAGTCGTAACGCAAAAATACGTGATCCCAGGAAAGGATCTCCAAATTGACTTTTTTGGCGTATTCGTAGGTCGGGCGGGTCGTGCAGCCGTCCGCGGAGATCATGCTGTCCACATTAAACCGATTGCTGTTCGGATCGGCGTCTTTATTGCCGTGCGAAGTGAAATGAGAAAGCCCCCGCGCCCCGTACGCCATATATACGTTCGCCTGATAGCGCAGGCGCGCCTCCGTCGCGTCGCGGTATTTGTTGTAATGCCCCGTCGAGAGCAGGAAGAAATGGGGGAACGCATCCCACGATTTCGCGCATTCGGCGACCGTTTCGCAGGTGATGAGCCATTCCGGCTCAAGATAGTAGCCGCTGATATTGTCTGCGGAACCCGTGTAGCAGAGCGGATAATGGTCGACAGACAAAAATTTCAGACCGTCGACATAGGGGAACACGGCGTTGCAATACTGCATGACGTATTCGAGATAGGAAGAACTTCTGTTGTCGAGCGAAGGATCGTCGTAATACGTAATGCCGTACAGGTTGATGATAAAATCGAGCCCGTGAGGAGAATACTTCTCGGCATGATTTTTTGCGAGCACGGTAAATTTATCGTACAGGCCGCTTGCGGGCTCGTCAAAGTAATAGAATCCTCCCAACCCCTTATGGTCCAGATAATCGTCAAAGACGTTTACGAAATATTCTTCGGGGGGAACGGTCACCCTGCCCATCATCTGCGGATAGACTTTTATGCCGTACTTTTCCGCATAATCGAGGTAATTGACCATTGTGCCCGAACTCATCAAAGAACTGGACAGCGGCATATGGTTGAAGCCCGCGTCCGCCATGACTTTGAACGCCTTGTCATATTCGCTCGTAGAAGGGCCGTTCCAGCCGGCGATCCAGAATTCATACGAACCGTCGTCCGTAAAAGACGGAAGTTCGTCGACGGGCGTCAGCGCGGGTTTTTCCCCTTCTCCCTGATTTTCGTTCTCGCTTTTCTTGCCGCCGCCCGAACACCCGCAGGCAAACAGAAGCGCAAAAACGAGCAAAAGAGCCGTCAATGTTTTTTTCAAAATATTTTTCTCCTTTTAAAAATTATCCCTTCAGGCCGCCGCCGAGCGTGAGCGTCATGATCTTATCCTGGAAAATGACGAACAGCGCCAAAACGGGGATCACGCTCATCACGACGCCGGCAAAAAGAATGGGGATGTTGAAACCCTGCTGCATGGTATCCTGCTGATAGACGAACAGCCCCATGCTCATGGTCGGATACGATTCGAGGAACAAAATCGGGTTCATATAATCGTTCCAGGTATTGATAAAACATACGATGGAAAGCGCCATGATGACGGATACCGCCTGCGGCAGCATCACGCGGAAAAAGACCTGCATATGCCCCGCTCCGTCCAAATACGCCGCCTCCGCATACGCCCACGGCAGGCTTTTGAAAAAAGCGTGCAACATGATAAAGTTAAACCCGAGCCCGTTTGCAAACGTGATCAGCATCAGGGGCGTATCCAGAATGCCGAGCGTGCCGTACATCGTGTACTGGCTGGGAAGCGCGCCGACGATCGGGAGCATCATCGTCACGAGCGCTACGCCGTAAAGTACGTTCCTGAAAGGGAATTTGTACTTTGCCACAACGTACGCGCTGACCGTGCTTGCCGCAATCGCGACGAACGTACCTCCGAAAGCATACCATACGGAATTGAGCAGCATGGAAAAAAGGCTCTTATTGGAGGCCGACAATTCCTGAAACGCGCCCGTATAATTTTCAAACGTCCAATTTTTCGGGAACCCTACCCTGTCGAGATAATAATCCCCTTCCGTTTTGAAAGTCGTCATCAGCGTCCATAAGTATGCGTAGATCAATGTGAGCGCATAAATACAAAAGAGAATGAACACGACGATAAACGCAACGCTCGGTTTGCGGCGCCGGCGGCGGGCAATTTCTTTGCCCAAAGCATTTTTTACCATATTCCGCCTCCTCAGTACTCGACGTCGGGATCGACTTTATTCATCAGCCAACGGAACCCGAATACGATCGGCAGGCTGACCACCGTGAAAAATATACCGATCGCCGCGGGATAATTATAGACGGACGCATCGTGCACCTGCGCGTAAATGAAATAATTGATCGTGGTGGTATTGAATTGCCCGTCCATGCCGAACAGCAGGATCGGCCCCGAAGAATTGAACAGTCCCGTCATGGCAAAGATGAGAGTCGTGGAAATCGTGGGCCAGACCATGGGCGTTACGACGTTGAAAAGTTCACGCCACCAACTGATCCCGTCGATCTTGCCCGCCTCGATCACGTCTTCGGGGATCCTGCCCATCGCGCCCTGATACAGCACGATGTTCACGCCGAACCCTACCCAGACGCAGTATACGAGGATCGTCGGCGTTGCCGTGGCAGAGTCCGTAAGCAGAGCGGGCAGCCTGACGCCGAACACTTCCATCAGTTCGTAAAGGGGGCCGTAACCGCCGATGATGTTCTTATACATGATGACCATCGCCGTTGCCGAAATGATGGACGGAGAGTAAAAAAGCACCCTGAAAAATTTGTATCCCGCAATTTTTTTATACATGAAGTAAGCCACGAAAAATGTTGCCGGTACGATCAGGAAAAAATTCAGGCAGAAATATTTCATCGTGTTTTTCAGGGCGACCTGTATCCCCGAAGGAAGATTGATCCTGAATTCCTCGAAAAACGTTTTGAAATTGCCCAGGCCCCAGACATATTCGAGCCTTCCGTCGCTGCCGATCCCGTCAATGACGCGGAACGCCATGATAATGCTGTTGATGTTGATCATCACGTAAAAGACGATAAACCACAGCACCGGCACGGCGAGCATCAGAATGATAAAGGGTGCCAAGCCCTTGCGAAAGGGCTTGGGCATCCTGTCTTTTGAGAAAAATGACTTCATACGATTACCGCGAAAAATTATTGTCCGAGCGCTTCCAAAGTGACCGCGCCGATATAAAAGCCTGTTCCCGTTTCAAACGCGCTTCCGTCTTCATATTTGACCGTAAGGAAACTCATTTCCCACTGATTGCCGTCATATTTGGCCCATGCGTTTGCGTCGATCCATTTGACGGAAACCTGCGCGTATCCGCTGCTGTTTGCCGCGATCGTGGTCGTATACGTTCCCGACGGACGGTCGCTTGTGACGACGATCGCCTTATCGTTGGGGTTGTTGATCCAGATATAGGCCGAAAATTCTTTGGCTTCGCCGATGTCGGAGGGGATATTCTGCGCCTTGATAAAGCGCATCTGGAACGAGTTTGTCGAAGATGCCGCGGACTCGATAAAGAAACTGCCTTCCGCATCCGTATTGTTGGCGTCCTTTACGTCAGAAACGAAGGAATAATCCCAGGCCGTTCTGTGCCCGCCGTGCGGGTTGAAGTGGAACGCGCCTTCAAGTTGATCGAACGTATAGATATCCGTACCTTCGTAGTTTCCGCCCTTGATCGGACCGAAGTAGAACGGGCCGTTGTTCTGGTTGTCACTACCGTCATCGATCAGAATAAATTCGACGACGTTGGAAGGCGCCTGCATCCACGCAGCCTGCCATACTTCGGACCAAAGGTCCATGCTGACCTGCATGGTAACGTATTGCCAGATCCCGGGAGCGACCGTCTGGTTGTTACTGTTTTGCTGAGAAAGGCATAAAACCGCTTCCTTCGTTCCGCCGTTGTAGAACCAGAATCCGATATAATCGTACTGAGACAGATCGCTTATGGACGACGACACCACGACGGTATTGTTCTTCCCCTGCGGGCACTCGACTTTTACCGCGCCGGCAAGTTCTTCCGCCGAAGGTTTCGCATAGCCCTCTTCCCCTGCGGGAAGTTCCGCATTGGGCACAAAGGAGATCTCTCCCTCCCTGCCGCTGAACTGCCTGATCTGCGCAAGCCCCTCTTCGCGGTCGAAATACGCGATCACGTCCTCTTCGCCTTCACCGTATACGTCAAACGCAAACTCTGCCAGCGCAGCGCCCTGCCATTCGGCGACAAATTTCCATTCGCCTGCCGTTTCAGGGACAAAAGAGTCCTCTGAAACCGCAGTCTTCGTTCCGTCCGGCGCGATCGCGCTCCAGGTCACGTATTCTTTGCCTTCGCCCGTGATATCGCATTGCGGAAGGCTGATCGCCTGCCCCGTTACGCCGAATACGGGCACGTTCTTCGCTGTCACGACGGGCGATTCTCCCGCGTCGACCGCACCGAGATAGATCCCTTCGCCCTGGGCAAAAGTCGAATCATCGGTATAATACACTTCAAAGAAAGACAGTTGCCAGGGATTGCCGTCGAATATCATCCACGCATTGTCCTTGTCGCTGCGGATACACATCTGCACGCGCGCCGCGGAATTTGCTTTTACGACCTCTTCCAGTTTTCCGCCGGTAGAAAGTTCCGTCACCACTTTGATATCTTTATCGTTCGGGTTTTTGATCCACGCGCTGACGAGGAAGTCCTTTGTCGTTTCAGGATCCGCCGTCACGTTCTGCGCTTTGATAAAGCGTTCCTGAATCACGTTGACGCCGTCTCTGATCGCAAAGAAGAAGGTGCTGCCTTCATGGCCGTCTTCGTGTTCCTTTGTCGTATAGTAATAACCCGAATTGTCGCGGTGCGCCACGTGCGTATTCATGTGCATCCTGCCTGCGGGCGTATCGAACGCAAACACGCTATCGCTGTCGTACGCATATCCGGAAATGCCGCCGATATAAACGTCGCCGTCCACGAGGGGGGCCAGTTCGTCATACAGCGCGACCTCCACCACTTTGTCACATTTCTGCGTGCCGCTCCACTTTTCGTTATACTGATCGGCGCCGCAGTAAATTGCCATAAACTGCCACTGTTTGGGCTGCAAGGTGTTCTGATTCAGGTTCGCAAAACCGATATTGACGGAAATCACCTGATTGGAATCGTTATACGCCCAGAAGCCGATATAATCGTAAGCGGACCAATCGTAAATCGTCGGGCTGATGGTGACGGAGGCCTTTACCCCTTCCGCAGGCGAAATTTTCAACGCGCCTTTCAGTTCGGAGGCGTCGGGCTTGGGCAGTTCCTCCGTGCCCGCGGGCAGGTCCGCGTTTGCAACGTAACTGAGTTCTTCGTCCCTGCCGTCAAAAGCCGTAACCTGCGCCATGCCCCATTCCTCGTCAAGGTAGGCGATCTTATCTTGTACGGGGTCCTGATCGACTACGGTGAGAGAATAGTCATCATTTTCCACGACATTATCGCCCGCATCGGTAACTTTGATCTGATAATTCCATTCTCCGGCCACGTCTGCGGTAAACCATTCGGAGCCGTCCTCTTTCGTCGTGATCTGCGCCGAAGAGCCGTCCGGTTTAATCACTTTGATCTCAATGTTTTCATCCGGAATTTCGTTATTGTCTTCGACCAGATATTCGGGGACGGGGACTTCCTGGCCGAGGAGAGCAAACGTGGAGATCAGGTAACGTTCGACCGTAGGCGCCTGACTGTCTATGCACTGGAATATTTTGGTCGCGTCGGCAACGCCTTCATATGCGCATGTATACGTAACCGTATAATTTCCGGCAGAGGCAGGAGAAAGATATTTTCCGCCCATAACGCTCACCGCTTTGCCGGCAGGATCGGTAACGCTCTTTACGCTCACCTCAAACTCGTCACCCGTCATCTTCTGCCCTTCGCCGTCAACGACGTCGGGAATAGAAAGCGTATACGTTTTGCCGATCTCGGCAGCCGGCAATACGAGAGATTCTACGTCGATCTTGTACTCGGAGCCGCCGCCGGACGGCGGTTTTTTGCCGTCATCCGCGCAACCGGCGAAAAAGGCAACGCCGAGCGCAAGGGTAAGTATCGCGATCACGATACTGGTCAGTAACTTTTTCATTCAATTTCCTCCTGAATTTTATTTAACGGTCAATGACCGATATTTTTAAAACTTTTTTATACGACAAGTTTCAGAAAAGTATCCGCGCGGTTCAGGTTTCTGGTTTTGAAACGATCCAAAAGTTGTTTGGCCGTTTCCTCTTTTTTGAAAAACATCGATTCCGCATACCCGACGTCGCTTATGCCTCCCGCATAGATAAACGGGTATTTGTCGTTGTAGGTAATCATGTTATAATTGTCGCCCGTCACTTCTTTGACGGAATCGGTAAACGTGTTGAAAGAGAATCCGTCCGTATTGAACCCGTAGGGCATGTTCAGCCCTCGCTGATCCATAACGAAGAGGGCCTGCGCTTCGTCGGAAACCAAAAACTTCAAAAACTGTTCGACAAGGTTGAACCTCGTTCCGTTTTTGTTGAGGCGCGGCACGACGATCACGTGATCGTCGCCCGTAACCAGCGCCGTATAGCGAAGGGTGGAGATACGCCGGTAATCATTTTCGCTGACCCCGAGAGACGCGCTCCAGGGTTCGTTTGCATCCACCGCATCCACGACGCTGCGCAGCGTTTCTTCGGAAACGTTTTCCGTTTCCAGCGTTTCGGTCACGGCGGAAAGAATGGGCATCTTCATAAAACGGATATCCGCGTTTTTCTCTATGCATTCGTCTTCCATCTCTTTATAGAACCAGTCGCCGTTGACCATAAAAGCGCATTTTTTGGGATTGGAGCCGTATCCGTACCCGATGAATGCTTTCTGCGCTTCCTGAAAGGTCATGTAGTTGGACTCGTCGTGCGCATATCCGCCCAGTTCAACGGACACGCACAGGGAATAGAGGGCTTCGAGCGCCTTTTCCCTGCCCGGGTCGCTGAAAGTTTTGTCGAGGTCCTCTTTTGTTTTGCTGGCTACATATGTAACCGTACCGTCTTCGTTTTGCTGCGGATAGTAGCCCTGGAAATAATAGTCCCTTCTCTCGCCCGAATACTGGTACCACAAGCCGTGAAATACGTTCTGCAGGTAAGATTCCTGCGTCGTCATGGAAACGGGATAAACCTGCTGGTTGCTTTCGCTCCAAACGCGCGCGCACAATTCATTCAGTTCCGTCGTCGTGCGGGGCAGCGTGTATCCTTTTTCCCCGAACAGATCGTCGAGCACGGTCTTGTTATACAAAAATCCCTGATAGCCCGTTTGCCAGGGCATCTGATATATTTTCCCGTCCTCTGTTTCGAAATATTTGCGTATGGATTGATTCATCCGCTCTCTGAGAGGTTTGTCGTACCCGTCCTGCACGGAATCGAAGACGTTGGAAAGGTCATAAAAATACCCGTCCGCCTGATTGTTGAACATGGAATCGACGGAGACGACGATATCGCTGTCATTTGCAGAAGACCGGACACGCGCCGCGATGGAATCTCTGTCGCTCGTTTCCGTAATATGCGCGGTCGCCCCCGGATACTCCTTTTCGTATGCGTCGACGATGTCGTACAGCCACTGGACGCCGTAACCCGCTTTGACGATCCTGATCTCCAGATTGCCTTCGTAATAGCCCGCTTCATTGAGCGTTTCTCCGCTTTCCTTCTTGCAGGCCGTCATGGCGGCAAGGCTGAAAAGCATCAGTACGCCCAGCAAAACGGCAATAAATTTTTTCATACATTTTACCTCCTTTTGTCAGTTTGGCAGTATTTCTTTTTATAGTACCCCTTCCCGTTCGAGAACGCTTTGCAGTTTCTTTTTCTCTTCGTCTTTGACCTTTCTGAAAGGCCGCCGCGCATGCCCGCACTCGATGCCCTGCAGACCGAGCACGTATTTGATGCTTTCGATCAGCCCGCATTCGCAGACGCACCGCACGACTTCGTTGATGCTGTGCTGGATCTCGCGCGCCTGCAAGATTTTATTTTCGTCCCAGCAATGCAGAACGCCGAGAAATTTTTTCAGCATGATGTTGAACGTGGAGCCGATGCCTCCGTCCGCACCCGCGGCGAGCGCGGAAAGGAAATCTTCATCCTTGCCCGAATAGAGAAATTTTCCCGTGTGGCTTCTGATCTGTTCGAGCATAAAATAATCGGTATCGGTGAATTTTATAAAATGAACGCACTCGTCGCTGAGCAGTTTTTCCATTTCGGAAACCGTAAATCCGCCGCCCGTCGCCGCAGGGATGTTGTAGATCATCATCGGCAGTTTCGTTTTCCGCGAGAGATCGTGATAATAATCCCTGATCTCTTCAAAGGAAAAATGAAAATAAAAGGGCGGCACGCTGGAGACGGCATCCGCGCCCGCTTTCGCCGCGTGCAACGCGAGCAGTTCCGCCTGCCTTGTTCCGACCGAGCCGATGTTGGCGACGACGTACGCCCCGTCCGCCGCGCCGATGACCGTTTCGAGCGTCTTTTTTCGCTCCTCTTCGTTTAAAAGAAAGCATTCTGCGGAGGATCCTCCGGCATAAATGCCGTCCGCTCCGCTGTCGAGAAGATGTTTGACCAATTTTTTCAAAGCCGCATAATCGACCGTTTCGTCCTCTTTGAACGGCGTGACGATCGGCACCAAAATTCTGTGATTCATATTCCTTTTCCTATCCGCCATCTCGTATATTGTATTGCTTGATTCCCCGTCTCTTTCAGGCGCTGATAGTAAACGGTGAAAAGGCTTCCGTCCGCGCACTCGACGCTGGCGGGATAGCCGAGATCCCAGTTTTCTCCGTCCTCTCTCAAGACGATCTCTTTGCTCCAAGACTCTCCCCCGTCGCGGCTGATACGCGCCCTTTGCCCGTACGGAGGGATGCGCCTGCCGTAGACGAGCACAAGTTCTCCTTCCGTCCTTTCCAAAAGGTGCGGAGGCGAGCCGTCGAACGCGCCTTCGGGTACGGCAAGCGGCCGCATCGGGCCGAAAGTTTTGCCGTTATCGTCGGAACTGCACCAATAAACGGTGAACAGCCCCTCTTTCTGCGCGCGGATGCAGGCAAGAATGCGTCCGCTTTTCAGTTGGATCGCATGCGGCTCGCAGAAGAGAACGCCTTCCTTTCTCTCTTTTTCGGGAAGATCCAGCCAAACGGGTTCCGTAAAATCCGCCGCGTTCGCCGAAGTGACGAAACCGATTTTGTCTTCCGTACTGTTCGGGATGCCCGTTACGTCTTCGTGCCCGTACAGCCTGCCCAGATAAAACAGGGAACCGTCGTTGAGGAGAGTGAATCCGTGCGGCGACATAACGGGAAGTTTGCCCCAGCGGAGCAACTTGCAGTCTTTGTCAAACACCGCATACAGGGACCCCAGATATTTCTGTTCTTCCTCGTCGGACACGGCGTCCGTTGCAGCATAGATCTCTTTGACCGTTTCGCCGTCGTACCCCCAGTCCTTCGCGCATTTTTTCTGAAAGTATCTCGTATTGTTGAAGGTCGTCAGGATAAACCCGTCTTTCCACGGCGTAACGCCCGCGTCGCGGTCGTCCAGCGGAGTATCGAACAGAACGAATGGCTCGCTCCACGATCTGCCTTCGTCGTACGAAACGGCGGCTGCGACGCAGCCGAACGGACAGACGTGTTTGAGCCTGAACCCCGAGCATACGGCGATCAGCCTGCCGTCCGCAAGGCGCGCGATGCTCGGCCACATGAAGTTGTTTTTTCTGCCTTTTCCGGTCATTACGATGCCATGTTCCATAACAGCCCCTTCGCTTTTTTATACTTTAATATTACACCCGAAAAGGCGGCTGCGCCATAACAAAACGGGCTTAAACCATAACAAAATTGCTTTCTTCGGGCGGGAGTATTGACGGCGCTTCCCACGGAGGGTATACTAAACCAAAAACCGAAAAGGAGATCAAAAAACGGCGCGAGAACATCGCGCCGAATGTATGGTATGGCTCATTTTTACAATTATTATTACGTCGGCGATCTGAACCTGACGGCCGATGATCTCGGCAGATCCGCTCCCCTTTTGCTTACCTTTTCGAAGGTGCAGAACGGCCCCAAGGGAGAAGTGCTTCCGCACCTTCACTCGCATCTGGAACTATTTTATTTTGAAAGCGGCGCGGGCATTTTCGAATGCCGAGACAAACATTATCCGATCAAGGCGAACGACCTGCTTGCAGTCGATTCCAAGCAAATGCATGTGCAATATTCCGAAAAACAGAATGTGCCGCTCGTATATTACTGCATCGCGGTGGACAATCTGCATCTGACCGGCCGCAACGCGAACTGCCTGACCGACAGAGGGTTTTTTCTTCACTCTTTTGAAAATAAGAACAACCTTATTTACCGCAATATTTTGCGGCTTTTGGACGAACTGAACGAACGGCGTTACAGTTACGCCACCAAAGTCAACGCGATCTTCTGCGAACTGCTCACCGATACCGTGCGCATGGTGCCCAAATACGATCCGGAAGAAATTTCGGAAAGCAAACTGAACAACCGGAAATTCCTGAACGAAGTCAAAAATTATATCTCCGAACACTACGCCGAGGATATCGCGCTGGACGATCTTGCAAAAATCTCTTACATGAACAAGAGTTATTTTCTGCATCAGTTCAAAAAACTGTTCAACATAAGCCCTATGCGGTACTTAACGCTCGTGCGCATAGAGCAATCCAAACTGCTTCTGACCTCCACCGACCTCTCCATCACGCAGATCGCTTCGGAGGTGGGCATCAACAACCCCGTCTATTTTACCGAAATTTTTACCAAGGCGATCGGGGTATCTCCGTCCGCATACAGAAAGATCGTGACGGGGCAGATCGAAAGGTACTGACGCTTTCAGCCGACATAACGGATAAAAAATCGTACACAGACAAAGAGGGCGCATGCTTATTATGCATGCGCCCTCTTATATCCGCGGACAAACTTTTTGTCTGAATGCAAAATTTTTTACACGATGACTTCCTCTTCGTTCGGAATGGATTGCTGGGCCCCCTTTCTCGTAACCGCGATCGTCGCCGCGGCGAGCGCGAAACGGATCGCGCGATCGAACGGCTCGCCCTTGGAAAGCCGCGCCGCCAGAGCGCCGCAGAAGGTATCGCCGGCGGCCGTCGTGTCCACCGCCTTCGCCTTCGGACAGGGAATGACTTCTTCCCTTTCCCCGTCTGCGTACAGGCACCCCTTGTCGCCCAGCGTGATGATCACCTTGCCCGCTTTTTCTGCGAGCGTGCGGGCGCATTCATTCAGATCTTCTTTGCCGCAAAGGGTGCGCGCCTCCGTTTCGTTGGGGATCAACACGTCCGTATACGGCAGGATCGCTTCAGGAAAATCCTGCGCGGGTGCGGGGTTGACGATGTTGACCGTTCCGATCTCTCTGCCCCGTTTCAGAGCATAGAGCACGGTTTCTTTATCGATCTCCATCTGCACGAGCAAAATATCCCCCTTCTGCGCGCCGCAAAGGCAGTCGTCCACCGCGCGCGCGTCTACCAGCGCGTTTGCGCCCGCGCTTAAAATAATACAGTTGTTCCCCCCGACGACCGTGATGACCGCCGTACCGCTCTCCGCACCGCCGACCGCGCGCACGAACTGCGTATCGACTCCGTAACCCTTCAGCCCGTCGGTCAGAGCCTTTCCGAACATGTCCTCTCCGACGCGGGCGCAAAAACGGACGTCTCCGCCCAGTTTTTTGGCGGCGACCGCCTGGTTTGCCCCCTTTCCGCCGGGATTGACAAAAAAGCCGCTGCCGCGCACCGTTTCTCCGATCTGCGGCAGTCGCTCCGCGCCGATCACCAGATCCATATTGATACTTCCGATCACGAAAACCTTTCCCATAACACGAAAATCCTTATTCTGATTGATCCGACCAATCGGACCGAAATTATTTTATCATGTTCCGACGAAAAAGTAAATCTGTTTTACCGAAATTATCTCCCCCCCCCTGCAAGTTCTCTGCAAAATCAGGGTCCGATCTGCTTGCAAAATAAATCGCATACTGCTATAATTAGTATGATATCAGACTAATTGAGGGGGAAAGTACATGCTTGCGGAACCAGAAATCAACAAACTGGTAAATGCCTATTGCAGGCTGCGCGACAGACAGCACGCCGTTTACGACAGATGCGCCAAACGGCACGGTTTAACTGTAAACGAATTGTTCGTATTGGATATACTATGGTTTTCCCCGCAAGGCTGTACGCAAAAAGAGATCTGCGAACGCCTTTCCCTCAACAAGCAGACGGTCGCGGCGATCATGGGCAGATTTTTGAAAAAGGGCTATATCTTTTATGAAAAAATCGCCCGAGACAGGCGCAACAAGCGCATCTGTTTTACCGAAACAGGAAAGGCGTATGCGGAGACAATCATCCCCCCGGCCGCACGGGCGGAAAATCTTGCCTTGCAGGAATTGGGGGCCGCCGAAGCAAGCGAACTTGTTCGGCTGACGGCGGCGTTTACGGAAAACATGGAAATTATATTTGCCGCACCGCCGAAAAACATCCCCCGGGAGAACTGAGTATGTATTCGCTGTTGCTTGCGCTTATCTATCTTGCTTTTATCAGCCTCGGGCTGCCCGATTCGCTTCTCGGTTCCGGGTGGCCGGCCATTCATGCCGACCTGCATGTCCCCGTCTCCTATATGGGGATCGTATCAATGGTGATTTCGGGAGGCACCATCGTATCAAGCCTTCTTTCGGACAAATTGAACAGAAAACTGGGCACCCGTATCATTACGGTAAGCAGCGTAATCCTTACGGCGCTTGCATTGTTCGGATTTTCGTTTTCTGACCGTTTCTGGATGCTCGTCGTTTTTGCCGTCCCGTACGGGCTGGGCGCGGGCGCGATTGACGCGGCGCTGAACAACTACGTGGCTCTTCATTACAAATCCAAACATATGAGCTGGCTGCACTGCTTTTGGGGAGTCGGTACGATCGTCAGCCCCTTTGTCATGAGTTATGCGCTGACTTCTTCCTCCTGGAACAACGGGTATCGGATCGTCGGCTTCATCCAGCTCGGCATCGCCGTTTTGCTTTTCGTCACCCTGCCCGTCTGGAAAGTCAATCAAAGCAAAAGCGCGGCGGAACAAAAACACGTCGGGATGGCCGGCGTTATGAAAATGAAAGGCGTCCCCTTCCTGCTGATCGGTTTTTTTGCCTATTGCGCGGCAGAGGCGACCGCAATGTCCTGGGCAAGCACGTATTTTGCCGAAGTGAAAGGCATATCGGCAGAGCAGGCGGCGCAGTTTGCCTCTTTGTTCTATATCGGAATTACTGTCGGAAGATTTTTGAGCGGATTTATCGCAGACAAGTTCGGAGACAGGAAAATGATCTTCTTCGGCGCATGTATTTTATTTTGCGGGATCATTTCTTTACTGATCCCGACCCAAAGTCCGACCGTGGCGCTGATAGGGTTCGTCGTGATCGGGTTTGGCTGTGCGCCGATTTATCCTTGCATCATCCATTCCACCCCGAACCTTTTCGGGGCGGAAAATTCGGGCGCGATCATCGGGATACAAATGGCAAGCGCCTACATCGGTTCTACATTTATCCCGCCGCTGTTCGGACTGCTCGGCAGACGGCTCGGCTTTTCGATCATGCCGCTGTATCTGCTCGTCTTCGTCATTTTGATGATCGTCATGACCGAATTGACCTTCCGCACCAAAAAGAATAAAAATACAGAGGAGAACAACAGCCTGTGATACTCAATACCGGCGCGCGGACGGATACCGTGCAATATTTTTCAAAGTGGCTGCTGAAACGGTTCGAAGAGGGATTCGTATTGACGCGCAATCCGCTTTTTCCGAATAAGGTTACGCGCTACGAACTGTCTCCCGATAAAATTGACGCCGTCATGTTCTGTTCCAAAAACTATGCGCCCATTCTGCCCCGCCTGCATGAAATTACGGACAAATACCGCACTTATTTCCATTACACGATCACCGCTTACGGGAAAGACGTCGAACCGGGCGTTCCGTCCGTCGACGAAAGCATCGGGACGCTGAAAGAACTTGAAAAAATCGTCGGCAGAAGAAAAATAGCGTGGCGGTACGATCCTCTTTTGCTGACGGCCGCGTATACGAAAGAACGGCTTATCGACACCTTTGCGTATATGGCGGAAAAACTTGCCCCGCATATAGACAGATGTATTTTCAGTTTTGTCGAAATGTACAAAAAATTACAGACGAATATGCCCGAACTGATCCCTTTGACCGAAACCGATAAAGACTGCCTTGCCGAGGGGCTCGGAAAAATCGCGCAAAAGTACGGCATTTACTTACAGACCTGCGGCACGAACGGAGACTGGTCGCGTTACGGGATCCACCCCTCCGGCTGTGCCACGCTGGAAATTTTCGGCAGGGCAAACGGCTGCAAATTCAGAGACATCAAACACAGAGGGCTGCGCGAGGGCTGCCATTGCATTGAGAGCCGCGACATCGGCGCGTATGACACCTGCCTGAACGGATGCAAATACTGCTATGCAAACAAGAGCCCGGAAAAGGCGCGGGAAAATTACAGGCTGCATGACCCCGATTCGCCCCTTCTCATCGGATACCCCAAAAGGGACGACATTTTGATACAGGGCAATCAGAAAAGTTTTCTGATGCCGCAGGCAAGGCAGATCTCCTTGTTCGACGACCGTCCGTGAAAAGCGCCCTTCCCCTGCGGCTTATCGTTCTCCTGATTCCGCATTCCGTTTTATCGTAAATTTCGTAAAAAGTGAACAATTCCGTTAACAATAAAGCGTGGAGGGCTGAAAAAATTCAGTCCTCCACGCTTTATGTGCGCCGCGGCCTTCGTTATGCCGCAGGAAATTCGATGGTCTGCGACGTGTTTTTGTCGCCGTATTCGCCGATGACGCTCTGCATCGCCGCAAGTTCCGTCTCGTATTCCTCTTCGTCCGCAGAAAGGGAGACCGCCTGCATATCGGAAAAGGTCACCGCCAGATTTTCCGACCCGACGTACAGCGGCCCTTGCGTGCCGATCTCCGTAAGAATAACGGATAAAACGTCGTTCACGTAAAGGTATGCATCGTTATCCGTGACGACCAGTTTCCAATCAAACTCCAGCCCGCCGTCAAACGTGAGCGTACGGATGAGCGGATTGCCCGTATCGTAGGCGGCCGTGATCCTGAAGATCCCGTCGCTTTGGTTGTTCCAGATCAGAAACCGGCTGTTCATGCCGCCGTCGCCGCTGCCGAAACGAAATTCGACGTGTCCGTTATTGTCCGTTTCAGAAATTACGGCTTTCCCGGAAAGGATGAAATTCCTCGAAAGCGCTTCCCCTTTATACACGATGCTGACGGAGGAAGCAACCCTGTCCGACACGGTCCTGACGATGTCCGCAATGCCTTCCGACGCCGCGCCGAGCGGGGCGATCGCGCAGCCCGCCTCTTCCAGCGCGGGCATAAAGATGGATCTGTATGCCTCGGGCGTAAGGTGCGTGCCGTCGCGCAGATCGGAACCCGTCGTCTTGCTCGCCGTGTCGATAAAGGTGATCCAGTTATACCCGCCGCACCAGTTTTCCATTGCGGCGTTGGTCGCCGCTACCTGATTGCGATAACCGGTGTTCGTTCTTTGCGTGATGCTGTAATAATAGATCTTCGCGTCGGGGAATTTTTGGTGCAGGATCAGGAACATGCGCTGAATGGACGCAAGGGCATCCGTCTGCTCCATCTCCGAATCGTAATAATTGTTCGTTCCGATATTCACGACGAAATTTGCGGGGACAGCGGTATCGGGTTTGAAGATCATGTCTTCATACAGGATTTCTTCCCAATGGCAACTCGTTGTGGAACTGATGCCGAGCAGTTTTACGTCATACCCGACGTAATCGGTATAAAAATCAGCCCAGCCCCAGGGATCGAAAAAGGAATCGCCGATAAACACCGTCGTGGAGCCGGACGCGTTCTGTTCCCATTCGGCTGCACGCGAAGAGATGGTGGAAGCAAACCTTTCCGTATCGTAATAAGAATCGGAAAAATCGGGCTCGGAAACAATCACCTCGAATGTCGCATAAAAATGATCGGAAAGGGCTTCGACACTGTAAGTCCCCTCTTTCGTCCCCGAGACGGTGCCAGCCTCCTCGTCGATCGAAATTGCGGAAGTATCGTAAGAATACGTAAGCGGCTCGGCCTTGGACGGATCGCTGAACGCAATATGCAGCCTGCTTTCCGCATAGCCGGGCATGACGGCCACGTCGTCGATGGTAAGCGTGCCGTAGACGCCCCTGTCGAACCCGCATACCCTGCAGACTTCCGTTCCGATAAAACGGTGTTCGCCCCTGCCTGAAACCTGATCGGTATCTCCGCAGGTGGGCTCGTGCCAATGGTAGCCCCCGTTCATGCTCCATTCCTCTGAATAGGTATGCGTATGTTCCGTTTCCTGTTTTTGCTCATCGGAAGAAGAACCGCACGCCGCGGCCGCCAGCATGAGCGCGGAAACCGCGAGCGCCGCGCAGACAGCAAATATTCTTTTCAATTTCATCTTACACCTCTCGTTGCGTTCTTCGGACCGTACACACCCCCGGCCCGAACCGAAATTGTTTGTTTGAACAATAACCTGCACTCTTAGTGTAACAAGGTCGGACGCGATTTGCAATATCCAAAGCGGATTTTGGCGATAATATACAATTTTATGAAAATATTTTACCGCAAAAACGCCTATTTTCGCGTGTTATTTATTCATTTTCGGGCCCAGACAAAAGTTTTTCCTCCCTCGTTTTTTGCCGCCCGCAGGACCGCGTTCCCATCGTTTTAAGATTTAGCGGCATGCGCAATCTTGCGGCAAAAGCAGAAAATTAACGGGAGGCATGCCCGATCGCATGTCTCCCGTTTTATGAGAAAATATGCTTATCTTTGTACTCTTCCGCCGCCGTTGCCCGCGACGAGAGATTCCACCTCTTCAACGCTGACGAGATTGTAATCCCCTTCCACCGTGTGTTTGAGGCAACTTGCGGCCGTGGCAAACTCTACGGCGCGCTGCGCGTCAAACCCTTCGGACAGCGCATAGATGAGCCCCGCGCAAAAACTGTCTCCGCCGCCCACTCTGTCGACGATGCGCATGGAATACGTCTTGCTGAAATACCCCTTTTTTCCGTCAAAGAGCATGGCCGCCCAATCGTTATCGCTCGCGTTCGTGCCCGCGCGCATGGTCGAAGCCACACAGCGGAACCCGAAGCGTTCGGTCAGTTGCTGCGCGACGCGCACATAGTCTTCGTGCGTAAATCCGGCCGCGGCGTCGCCCGAGCGGATGCCGAACATATCGCGCGCGTCCTCTATGCCGATCATGCCGACGTCGACAAAGGGAAGAAGTTTTTCCATCGCTTTGCCCGCGCGTTCGATCGTCCAGAGTTTTTTTCTGTAATTGAGGTCGCACGATACGGTCAGACCGCGTTCCTTCGCCTTTTTGCAGGCGGTCAGGCAGATCTTTTCGAGGTTTTCGCCGAGCGCGGGGGTGATACCCGTAAAATGGAACCAATTTGCGCCGTCAAAAATTTTATCCCAGTCGAAATCGCTTTCTTCCGCCCCGACGATCGAGGTATGCGCGCGGTCGTAAATGATCTTACTGGCGCGCTGGCTGGCGCCCTTTTCGCAAAAATAGATGCCCACGCGGTCGCCGCCGCGGACGATATTGTCCGTATCGACGCCGAATCGGCGCAGACAGTTGACCGCCGCCTGACCGATCTCGTGCGCGGGAAGTTTCGTCACGAACGATGCGTCCGCACCGAAATTGGCAAGGCTGACCGCCACGTTCGCCTCTGCCCCGCCGTAAAACGCCTCGAAATTTTCCGCCTGTAAAAATCTTTTGTGATTTTCGGGAGAAAGCCTGAGCAGGATCTCGCCGAAACAAACCGTTTTCATCGGCCGAGCCCCTCCGCTAGAAAACTGCCGCCCACGGCCGCCACGTTGCCGAGGGAAAGATAATCTTCAAGATTTTCGTAATTCACGCCGCCCGTAGGGATAAATTTGACCTGCGGGAAAGGCCCCGCAAGCGCTTTAAGCGCCTTTGCGCCCCCGTAAACGCTTGCCGGGAAAAATTTGACGGTGGAAATGCCCAGTTCGAGCGCCCGCACGATCTCCGTGGGGGTAACGCACCCGGGATAATACGGGACATCCGCCTTCTTGCACACGGCGGCGACCTCTTCGGACAGCCCCGGCGAAACGATGAATTTTGCGCCGGCGGCGAGCGCCCTTTCGCATTGCCCGCCGTTGATGACGGTACCCGCGCCGATATCCATATCGGGGAAAAGTTTGCAGCCGAGGCGGATCGCCTCTTCCGCACAGTCGGTGCGGAAGGTGATCTCCGCGGTATTCATGCCGCGTTCGCGCAGGCCTTTGAGAACGCTTTCCGTGTCGGAAAGGTCGCGTATTACGATGAGAGGAATGAATTTTTCCATTGTGATTTTACTCCGCGGACGGAAAATCTTTGCCGTCCAGCCAGACGAGTTCTCCTCCTTTGAGGTTCAAAACGATCTTATTGCCCTTGATGTCATATACGTCCGTTTTCTGCGCGTCCGCGCTGTTGTTGATGACCGCATATACGTCTTTATCCGCATAGTAACCGCAGTCGGTCAGCACGTTCGACGAAAACGCCCTGCGCAGGCTGTCTTCCTTGCCGGCGGTGTACAGCATCGCACGGTACAGAAGGCGCGCGTTTTCAAAGGAATACGGCAGCCCCGCCGCATAGAAGGCGCGGCCCTTTCCGTAAGAATGCACCGCCATTTTCACTTCGCCCGTATTCACGCCGCGCATATGGCCCGCATCGAAACGGATATCCAGAACGTCCGTGCCGTTCATCGCATAGATATTCTTCATTCCCTCGCCGTAATCGGGCAGGGAAGAGAGATCTTCGGTGATGAAGTGCCCCTTCTTTGCCGTAAGATTGTACTTGTCTTCCGAAAGCGTAAAGCCGATCTCTTTGTCGACGCCGAGCACGTCTCGCAGTTGGAAGAACTTGCCGTTCGCGTCCGCAGCGGTCGGCTCGCCGACGCCGATGAATCCGCCGCCGTTCCAAACGAATTTGCGCACCGACGTAACGATCTCTTCGTCCAGCCAGTTTGCACCGCCCGACCAGGACGTGCCCGCATCGCCCGCATTGATGATCACGTCGATATCGGCGGGGACTCCCTTTCTGATATCTTCAAAGGAAATGAAGCGTACGTCTACGGGCAGGCCGCTGAGCGCTTCGAGAATGCCCTGATAAGAATAGATCTGTTGGTACCACAGTTCGTGGGCGACCATATAGCACATCCAACTGCGCTTTTTGCCCCAGGCATTGAGAATGCCGACCGTGAGGAAATTTTTGGGAGATTTGCCCTTCACGTTGTCGTACAGGACGCGGAACTCTTCGCAGATCTCGGAAGCGCGCTTCATAAAGGAAGGGAACTTCGCCGCGAGCGCAAGGTAGCCGCCGAACCCGATCCTGTCGAGCGGATTGCGCAGCATCGCGCGGCGGGCGGTCATCCAGTTGCGGTTGAGTTCGTCCACGGCGGCCTTCTCGTTCCCCTCGAAGAAGGTGTCGGGGAAGAAATAGGGAAGCATGCGCCCTTCGCGGTAACGCACGCCTTCCACGTCGGAGAGCATGCGCACGGTGACGCCGCCGCCGACAGAACCGACGATCGCGTCCAGACCGAGTTCGGAAAAATATTCGCCGTACGGTTCGCACCCGATCCAGCAGTCGCCGAGGAACATCATCGCCTCTTTCTTTTTCTCGTGCGTGATCTTTACGAGATCTTTGACCGTATCGCAGACGAATTTTTCGATAAACGCCATATAGTCGAGATATTGTTTGGTAGGCACGTTGAAGGAAGAATCGTACCTGCCCGCCTGGATCAGGTATTCGGCGCGCATTTTATAGCCGTATTCCTTTTCGAACGCATCGAGCATGCGCGGGCTGACCGCCATCGAATATCCGAACCAGTTCACATTTTTTTCCTTGCCCTTGTCGTTGAAGACGAGGGAGAACTGGTAAAGGAAGGTCGTAAAGCGCACGACGCTCGTTTCGGGATGCTTGTCGCACCAGTCCGCGAGATGTTCGCGGATATATTTTGCCGTTTTGGGATAGAAGGGATCGTACATGATATGTTTCTTTTCCGTCCACCCGTTGGTGATGGAATTGTACATATGCACGGGATCCCAAAGGGAAATCGCGAGGAAGGAAACGGTATAATCGTGGAAAAGTTCCGCCTTTTTGACGGTAACGGTCCCCTCCCGTTCATCGAAATCCCACTCGGAGGGATCGAGCAGCCTGCCCGTCGTGCGGTCGATCACTTCCCAATATTTTTTGGGATCGGACGCAAAATCGGGTTTGACCTGCTGTTCGAAATACCCGTCCATCAGGCGGATCTTTAAGGTGTCGGAAGAAGCCGTGCAAAATCCGCTCAGAAGATAGACGTGCTGCCACTCGTCTTTGTTCGCCATCGCCCAGTCATAGTCGCCGCGGATGACGAAATAGGTATTGTATACCTTGTCTGCAAGTTCGGACGCATTTGCGGGGAGAGTGGTTCCGTCGCAGTCTCTCACAGCGTCGGCTCCCCATTCCTTCATGATCTTTTTGGTTTCTTCCACGAATCCCGCATCGGTGGGAATCGTGATCCTGCCTTTGCCCATTTGATTCAACCTCCTGTTTATACTCCGCTGTATGCGGAAAATCCGCCGTCGACGGGGATGACCGTGCCGGTCACGAATCCGCTTGCGGAATCGTCGGCCAGCCAGAGCAAAGCGCCCGTCAGGTCGGAAATTTCTCCGAATCGTTTCATCGGCGTGGCGGCGAGAATCTTCGCCGTGCGCGCGGTGGGTCTGCCCTCACCGTCGAACAGGAGCCCCCTGTTCTGATTGGTCACGAAAAACCCGGGCGCGATCGCGTTCACGCGGATATTGCAGGGCGCAAAATGCACCGCAAGCCACTGCGTGAAGTTGGAAATGCCCGCCTTCGCCGCGCTGTACGCGGGGATCTTTGTCAGGGGACGGAAAGCGTTCATGCTGGAAATATTGATGATGTTTCCTCCCGTTTTGACCATGTCCTCCGCAAATACCTGCGTTACGAGAAAAGCCGTCGTGATATTGAGATCGAACACGAATTTGATGCCCGATTCTTCCAGTTTGAAAAAGTTTTTGATCTCCGCATCCGTTTCGGGGGTCATGGTCTCGTTGTCGCACGTCGCGCGCGGATTGTTGCCGCCCGCGCCGTTGATGAGAAAATTCGCCTTGCCGAAACTTTCCTCCACGATCTCTTTCGCAGCGACGATGCTCTCTTTATCCAGACAGTTGCAGCGTACCGCGATGGCATTGTCGCCGATCTCGTCGGCGATCGCCTTTGCCGCGTCGAAATTGATGTCCAAAAGCGCCACGTTCGCCCCGCATGCGGCAAGAACGCGCGCAAATTCGCCGCAAATGACGCCGCCCGCGCCCGTAATGACCGCGGTTTTTCCTTTCAGATCCACTTTGAACGGTAATTTTACTTTCATTTTTATCTCCCCCTTATCTGCCGATCGCTCTGTCCTTTTCGATCGCCTCGAAAAGTCCGTTCAGATACGCGGCGCCCAGCGCCCTGTCGTACAGCCCGTAGCCGGGTTTGCCGTCTTCTCCCCAGATATTGCGGCCGTGATCGGGACGGACGTAACCGTCGAACCCGTTTTCCACGAGCGCCCTGACGACGCCGTATATGTCCAGATCGCCCGCGGCGGTCAGATGCCCTGCTTCCGCAAAATCGGTGTCTCCTTCATATTTCAACTGGCGGAGATGCGCGAAATAGATCCTGTCCGCATATTTTGCCGCCATTTTCGGCAAGTCGTTGAACCTGCCCGCACCCAAAGAACCGGTGCAGAAGGTTATGCCGTTGTGTCTGTTCGGAACGGCGGCAAACAACTTATCGTAACTTTTCTCCCCCGTTATGATGCGCGGGAGCCCGAACATATCCCAGGGGGGATCGTCGGGGTGGATGGCCATATCGATGCCGGCCTCGTCGCAGGCGGGCATGATGCCGTTCAGAAAATATACGAGATTTTCAAACAGTTGTTCGTGAGAGATCCCCTTATATTCTTCCAGAAGCCCGTTGAGTTCTTCGGCCGTATAACTCTCGTCCCAGCCGGGAAGGCGCAGGTTTTTCGGGTCGAGTTTCAGCAGCGTTTCGTGACAATAGCAAAGGGCGTTCGACCCGTCCGCGTTTTTGCGCTTCAGATCCGTCCTCAGCCAGTCGAAAACGGGCATAAAATTGTAGCACACACATTTGACGCCTACCTTACCAAGATTGCGGATGGTCTGCGCGTAATTTTCGATCAGCCTGTCCCTGGAAGGTTTACCGAGTTTGATGTCTTCGTGTACGGGCACCGATTCGATCACTTCCATCGCAAGATGCGCGCCGTCGCACAGTTCTTTCAGCCGTTCGATTTTGGAAAGTTCCCAGACTTCTCCCACCGGAACGTCGTAAACGGCGGTCACCACGCCCGACATGTTCGGGATCTGCCGGATGTATTCCAGAGGGATCGAATCTTTTTCTCCGTACCAACGGAAAGTCATTTTCATAGTTCCTTACTCCTTTGATCGCAACATCGACGATTTTTTCTGCACCGCTCTGCCGTTTGCCGCGCCCGTAAGACGTGCGGACAAAGCGTATGGGAATAAAGACGATCTTCGAAACCGCATTTCCGTTTTACCACATTATAGCGTATCTGTTTGGCAAAGTCAATATGGAAATTGTGCGATTTTGTTTGCAGGTTGCGCAGTTTTTGTCTGAAAATCCCGCTTTTTGCGGCAATTTTGCGAATTTTGCAAGGATGATGCGCAATGCGGCCGAAGCGCCGTCTCTGCTCCCGATTCTGTTGCATTCTCTATTATAAACCAAAAGTTTTGCAATGTAAATAGCAAAACTTACACATTTTGATTGCAATTTTTATGTTGATGAATTAAAATATATGCGAAGGGGTTTTTATGAATGATTTTAAGACAGCGACAGAGGCGGCGGGCATCCGCTACACGCATACTTTTGAAAACCGGCCGAAAAAAGAGGATTACTACCGGCACAATCATTCGGATTACGAACTCTATATCTGTTTTTCGGGAGATATGGACTTCGTGGTCGAGGACAGGATGTACGAACTGCCGCCAGACTCCGTACTGCTCATACGGCCGTTCACCTATCATTATGCGAGCCTGCACAATTTTCAGAAGCCCTATCACCGCATGAGCATCAATTTTGAAAAGAACACGGCGTTTCCCGAAACTTTTTCCTTCCTTGAATCGGAAAAAGAGTTTTTCGTGTGGAAACAGGGGGATCTGCTCCGCATGGCGGAAGAGGCGGAAGCAAAAATGGCAGAATACGGCAGGAACGATTCCATCCTTTACCTGAAGATGTTTATAAACGAAATGCTGCTCGGGCTGAAATACGCGGGCAAAACATTTCAGAAAACGCACAGCCTGAACCCCTCCGTCAGCCAGATCCTGCGTTACGTGAACGATCACCTCAACGAGCCGCTCAGCCTGAAAAAAATTTCTTCCAATCTGTTTTTGACGCCCACGTATATTTCGCAGGTCTTTTCCAAACACATGAAGATCGGGGTGATGGATTACGTCAAGCAGAAAAAGATCCACCTGGCGCAGGACATGATCGCAAACGGGATTTCGCCGTGCGCCGCGGCCAGGCAACTCGGATTCGGCGAATATTCCACCTTTTACAGGCTGTTCCAAAAATATCTGAAAGAAAAGCCCTCCGCGCCCCTCGCAACAAGAGGACGCGAAAAAGAGGCGCCCGCCCTGCCAAAACACTGAATCCGCGCGGCGCTTTTTCCGCAAGGAGATCCCCTATGCATTTAGAAAAAATGTCTGAAACGCACGTCGCAAAATGCGCGGATCTATTCATCGACGCATTTACGAGAGAACATTGGAAAGACGAGTATTCTTCCGCGGAGCAGGTGGTCGGTTATTTCCGCAACTGCTTAAAATTCGATTCTTTTATCGGCTATGTTCTGAAAGAGGGCGGCGAAACGGTTGCCCTGTGTCTGGGAATGAAAAAGCCATGGATAAACGGGACGGAATATTTCATCGATCAATTTTGCGTCAAACCCGGCCTGCAGGGACAGGGAATCGGCAGCGCGTTCTTGAAGATGATAGAGAACAGCGTCCGCGGGCAAGGGATGAACGCCATGATACTGCAAACCGAAAGAGGGTTTCCGTCGGAAAGGTTTTATTTGAAGAACGGGTTCGAAATATTGGAAGGGCTCGCCTGTTTTGCCAAACAGATATAGTTACGGCAACGCCGTTCCGTCGAACGCAACCGGCGCGGAGATTTCAAATCTCCGCGCCCTTTTATTTTTGCCGAACGCCGGAGAACCCGCCGTTCAATTGATTTTTACAGAAGCGATCTTCCCCTCTTTGATGCGGACGAACGCGCTCAGGCGGATATCCGCGGAAGAAGCGCCCACGCAGATCTCGTACAGCCCGTCTTCAACGGTCCAGCAGTCGAACGCGGTGGAGTAATAGGAAAAAGCGGAAGAATCGAGGGAAATTTTGACCGAAACGCTCTTTCCTGCGCCGATCTCGTCTTTGGAAAAGCCCTTCAGTTCCTTATAAGGGCGATACACGTACGGGGCACACGCGCGAACGTACAACTGGCTGACCTCTTTGCCCGAGATCTCTCCCAGATTGGAAATTTTATACGCCACTTCCAGCGAAAGATCGCCCGTCTGCCTGATTTTCAGATCTTCGTATCCGAAATCGGTATAACTCAGCCCGAACCCGAAGGGGAACGCGACGGGCTTTTCGTATGTATCGTAATAGCGGTACCCCACGTCCAGCCCCTCTTCGTATCTGGAAACGCAGATATCGTTGTATGCCCGGTAGGAGGGCGTGTCTTCTATGCACAGGGGGAAGGTTTCGGAAAGTTTGCCGCTCGGGTTGATCTCGCCGGTCAGCACTTCGGCGACCGCCTCGCCGCCGCGCTCGCCGCAAAAGCCCGCGTATACGATCGCCGCGACACTGTCTTCCCAGGCGGAAACGTCGATGACGGATCCGGCAAAAACGACCACGACGGTATTCGGATTCTGCGCCGCCGTTTCTAAGATCACCTCTTCCTGCACGGAAGAAAGTTTCATGCTCGCCCTGTCTCCCGCCTCGCATTCGACGGTGTCGCCCGTACCCACACAGACCACGTTCACATCGCATTCGGCCGCGTTTTCGAGCGCGTCGCGCCCCTTGGAACGGAAAGATTCGATTGCGCGCTCTCCGAAAGCACGGTTGTATCTGACTTCCCCTCCCAGTTTTTCGCGCAGAAGCGCCGCAAGGTCATACGGTTTGCCGATCCACTGCACGCGGGCGGAACCGCCGCCGCCGATCCTGCCGCCGTCGTCGAGGGCGGCAAACTCGCCGCACACGGCGACGGAAACGCCCTTTTTCAGGGGCAGAACGCCGTCGTTTTTCAAAAGGACGATGCCTTCTTCCGCCACTTTTTGGGCGACGGCGAGGCGGTCGCCCTCGCTCTTTTCGGGCTTATTGTCCCCGCGCATCTTTTTGCAGCGGCAGATCAGATCGAGCATCCTCTGCGCACAGGCGTCCAGTTCCTCGTCTGAAAGCATGCCCGCCTTATAATCCGCGACGAGTTTATCGTAATTCTTCTGATCGAAGGGCATTTCCAGATCCAGCCCCGCTTTGGCCGCCTTTGCGCGGTCGTGCACGGCGCTCCAGTCGGAGACGATCGCGCCGTCAAAGCCGAATTCTTCCCGCAGGATTCTGAATCCCTTTTTGTTTTCGGAGGCATATACGCCGTTGATCCTGTTATACGAGCACATGACGGAGACGGGCTTGGCCCTGCACGCCAGTTCGAACGGCTTCAGATAGATCTCGCGCAGCGTGCGCTCGTCCACGTCGCTCGACTGATCGAGGCGGTTGAATTCGAGATTGTTCGCATAAAAATGTTTGAGGCAGGCGCCCACGCCGCGCGACTGCAACCCGTCGATATACTCGTACGCGAGCGAACCGGCGAGGAAGGGATCTTCCGAAAAATATTCAAAGTTGCGGCCGTTGAGCGGATTGCGCTTGATGTTCACGCCGGGCGCGAGCAGGATGTCCACGTCGTTTTCCAGACAGTCGTCCGCAAGCGCTTCGCCCATGGCGCGCGCGGACCCGCGGTCCCAGCCGTTTGCAAGGCACTGTATGGCCGGATAGGCGACGGACGGTTTGTCATATTCCTTTCCGTCCTCTCCCCTGACGACCTTGCGAAGGCCGACGGGCCCGTCCGAGACCGCCAACTGAGGCAGTTTGCCGCCCAGATCTTCCGTGCGCCAGGCGTCCTTTCCGCAGATCAGCCGAAGTTTTTCTTCCGCTGTCAGATCCTTTACCGTAATCATTTTGCTCTCCTCCCGTATTTTTTGCAGCCCGTACGGACCAGCGAATTGTCTTTTTTAACGGCATTCGCCGAGTTTTCCGATCACGGCCGAAACCGTATCTTCCAGATCTTTCCCGTCGCAGTCGACGACGATGTCCGCATATTTTTCATACAGCGGCGCACGTTCCGCAAGCAGTTCCGAAAGCGTTTCGCCCCTCTCTTTCATGACGACGCCGCGGCGGAAAATATCCTTCCCCGCCAGCCGTTTTTCCAGTTCGCCAAGGCCGATTTTCAGATATACGACCCTGCCGAGCGTTTTCAGGTGCGCCATTGCCCTTTCGCCGTAAACGGCGCTGCCGCCCGTCGAGATCACGCAGCGCTGCGCGCTGACGGCGGCGTTGACCCGCTCTTCGATGCGGATGAACCCTTCCGCCCCTTCGCGGGAAAGGATCTCCCACAAAAGCGCGTTCTCCTCGTTCTGAATGATGAGATCGGTATCGATATACCCGTAGCCGATCTTTTTAGCGAGCAAAATACCCGCCGTACTCTTGCCCGATGCGGGCATCCCGATCAGAATGACGTTGTTTCCCATATCGTTCCGATTATACCCCAAACGGCGCCCTCCTGTCAATTTTATCGTTGCCGATTCCTATTTTCGGTTGAGACAAAAAATTTTTTTTGTTATAATAAAATTATGGATAGAAAAGAAACACTCGGCAGTCTGCCCCCGCGCATTCTGCCATGGTACGACGAAAACAAGCGCAGCCTTCCCTGGCGCATCGACCGCGATCCCTACCGCGTGTGGGTATCCGAGATCATGCTGCAGCAGACGCGCGTGGAGGCCGCAAAAGATCATTACGTGCGCTTTTTGCGCGAACTGCCCGACGTAAGGGCGCTGGCGGAATGCCCGGAAGAAAAACTGATGAAACTTTGGGAGGGGCTCGGGTATTACAGCCGCGCGAAAAACATGCGGAAAGCGGCGCGGGAGATCCTTGCCCGCGGCGGTTTTCCCGAACGGGCGGAAGATCTGGAAAAGTTGTCCGGCATCGGGAAATATACGGCGGGCGCGATCGCTTCCATCGCATTCGAACAGCCCTCGCCCGCCGTGGACGGGAACGTGGTGCGCGTTCTCGCGCGCATTTTGGGCGACGCAGAGGCGCAGGACGTTCTGCGCAAGCGTTATTTTGCCGAACTTGCGCCCGCATATCCTGAAAAAAGACGGGGAGATTTCACGCAGAGCCTGATGGAATTGGGCGCGACCGTATGTCTGCCCGCCTCGCCGAAATGCCTGCTCTGCCCCGTGCGGGACGTCTGCGCGACACAGAGCGACGCCCTGCCCGCAAAGCGGGAAAAGCCGGAACGGAAGGAAACGCAGATGACCGTATTCGTTTTTGAAAACGGGCGCGGGATCTGGCTCGGAAAGCGCGGGAGCGGCGTTCTCTCGGGCATGGCGGAATTTTACAATACGGAAGGCAGGCTGACGGAGGCAGAGGCGGAAGCGTACCTGCAAAATGCGGGACTTGCCTCCTTTTCCCTGCGCCGCGCGGGCGCGCACAAACACGTTTTCACCCATCTCGTCTGGCACATGACGGCGTATCCCGTACGGACGGAGGAGGATCTTTCCGCCCTGCCCGCCTTTTCTTCGCTGCGGTTTTACGATAAAAAACAAGCGGAGGAAAAAATCTCTCTCCCCTCCGCATTCCGCTGGTGTATGAAATACTGAACGACCGCGCCCGTCCGTAAAAATTCGGACGGGCGCGGTCGTTTTCCGTACGTTTTATGAAAAGCGGCCGCTTATTTTTTCTTCGCGACGGCGGCTTTGCCTGCCGCAAACGCCTTTTCGTTGATTTCAAGCACTTTGGGCTTGCCGATGAATTTTTCCTGCAGGCAGGAAACGACGCTGCGATCCTGTATCAGCCCCGTCACACCGCACAGCGCGCCGAGCATAACGGAATTTGCGCTTCGCACGTCGCCCTCTTCCATGGCGATATCGTTTGCGGCGATCTCGTAAAGGGAAACATCGTCTCTTCCCGCGTGATCGTCGGAAAGGGATACGTTGACGAGGATGACGCCGCCCTTTTTCACGCGCGGCGCAAATTTATGAAAACTCGGCGCGTTCATTGCGACGAGCACGTCCGGTTCGTTGCAAAGGGGAGAAGCGATCTCCTCGTCGGAGACGATGACCGAACAATTTGCGGTGCCCCCGCGCATTTCCGGCCCGTATGCGGGCAGATAGGAAACTTCCTTTCCCTCATGCAGACCGCTTTCCGCGATGATTTTACCGGCGGAGAGCACGCCCTGCCCTCCCTGTCCTGCTAACAAGATCCTGATCATTCTTTTCCCTCCGATTTATCCCTGTATACCCCGAGCGGGAAGGTCTTGCTCGTCTCTTCCGCCATGAAACGGAGCGCGTCCGCCGGCTTCATATGCCAGTTGGTGGGGCAGGATACGAGCACTTCGACGAAGGAGTACCCGCGCTTTTCTTCCTGAAAGCGGAGCGCCTTTTTGATCGCCTTTTTCGCGGCGAGCACGTGCTTTACGTCGTGCGTGGACACCCGTTCGATATAATACGGCGCGTCCAGCGTGGAGAGAAGTTCGCACACCCGGATGGGATACCCGTTCACGGCGGGATCTCTGCCGTTTTGGCAGGTGGTCGCCTTCTGCCCGATCAGCGTGGTGGGCGCCATCTGACCGCCCGTCATGCCGTAAATGCTGTTATTGATAAAGATGATGGTGATGTTTTCTCCGCGCGCAGCGGCGTGGACCGTTTCCGCCATGCCGATGGAGGCGAGGTCGCCGTCTCCCTGATAGACGAATACCAGTTTGTCCGGATGACAGCGCTTGATGCCCGTTGCGACTGCGGGCGCCCTGCCGTGGGCGGCCTCCTGCATGTCGCAGTTGAAATAATCGTATGCAAACACCGCGCACCCGACGGGGGCTACGCCGATGGACTTTTCGCAAAGGCCGAGTTCCTCGATGCTCTCCGCAACCAGCCGGTGCACGATGCCGTGCGTACAGCCGGGGCAGTAATGGAAAGGAACGTCGGTGAGCATTTTCGTCTTTTCAAACACTTTCATACTTATGCCTCCCCGCCTTCAAGCGCTCTCTTGGCCGCTTCCACGATCTCTTTCTCGTCGGGCACGTTTCCGCCCGTTCTGCCGTAGAAACGGACGGGCTTTTTGCCCGCGACCGCAAGCCTGACGTCTTCGACCATCTGGCCGAGCGAAAGTTCCACGGTCAAAAACGCCTTTGCCGTTCCGGCATATTTTGCGTATTCTTCCGAGGGGAATGGATAGACGGTGACGGGACGGATCACGCCCGCCTTGATCCCCTGTTTTCTCAGTTCCTTCGCAGCGCTCTTGCAGATACGCGCGACCGTGCCGTACGCCGTAAGGATGATATCCGCGTCCTCCGCCATCCACGTCTGGACGCGCTTTTCGTTGCGGGCGATCTCGTCGTACGTTTTCTGCAACTGATTGACGTGCGGTTCCAGATCTTCCGGCTTGATGATGAGGGAGTTGAGGATCCTGCGCTTTTCGCCGAAGGCGCCGTCCGTCGCCCATTCCTTTTTCGGGATATCCGAAAGGGCGCGCATGGGCGGAAGTTCGACGGGCTCCATCAATTGCCCGATCATGCCGTCGGCGAGGATCATTGCGGGAACGCGGTATTTATCGGACAGATCGAACGCGAGATAGGTCAGATCGCACGCTTCCTGCACCGAAGAAGGCGCCAGCACGATGAGATGATAGTCCCCGTGGCCGCCCCCCTTGGTCGCCTGAAAATAATCGCCCTGGGCCGGCAGGATGCCGCCGAGGCCGGGGCCCGCGCGCATGATGTTCACGATCACGCAGGGGATGCGCGCGCACGCTATGTAAGAGATCCCCTCCTGTTTGAGGCTGACGCCCGGGCTGGACGAACTTGTCATCGAGCGCACGCCGGACCCAGCCGCGCCGTATACCATGTTGATGGCGGCCACTTCCGACTCTGCCTGTACGAACACGCCGCCCACTTTCGGCATGTTCACGGACATATATTCGGGCACCTCGTTCTGGGGGGTGATGGGATAGCCGAAAAACGCGCGGCAGCCGTTTCTGATGGCGCCTTCGCAGATGGCTTCCGTTCCGTGTAATAAAATTTTAGACATATTTCCTCCTTGCCGCCCGCTTATTTTTCCACCGTGATCGCGCAATCGGGGCACATGATCGCGCAGAAAGCGCACCCGATGCAGTTTTTCGGGTTGACCTTTTCCGCAACGAAATAGCCGTTCGCGTTCATCCTGTGTTCGCTCAACGCGATCACGTTTTTCGGGCAGGCGCCGGCGCACAGGCCGCAGCCTTTGCACAGTTTCTCATCAATCTCAATGTTCGCCATAAACTCTGCTCCTTTATTTTGCGGACGGACCGTTCCTCTTGTAATGAAAGAGATATTGCTGAACGATCCCTCCGTCTTCTCCGAATTCGCCGCGGAAATACTCCGCGATTTTGTGCCTGTCGGTCAGGCTGCCGCCGAAATCTTCGCGGTACACCTTTTCGATCCAGGTATCTACGGGAAAGGCGTCTCCCCGTGCAAAGCCGAACAGGGCGATGCAGTCGGCCACCTTTTCCCCGATGCCCTTATATTTGACCAGTTCCCGCCGCAGATCTTCCGTTTTGAGCGGGAAGAGCCGCTCGACTCCGTCTCTGGCGACCGCGCGCGCCGTTTCCGCCAGATATGCCGCGCGGTATCCCGCGCCCGCCGCACGGAAAAACGCCTCGTCTTTTTGCGCAAGATCTGCCGCTTTCGGAAAGGAATGATAGCGGATCCCCGAAAAATCCCGCGCTTCTCCCAAAGATTCCGAAAGCCTTGCGACGATCGCGCGGATGCGCGGGATATGGTTGTTCTGCGTCAGGATGGCGGTAAAGATCATCTCTTCCGGATCCTGCCGCAGCATGCGTATGCCCTTTCCCGCCTCCGCCGCGGCGGCAAGGACGGGGATCCCCCGCCGCACCGCGCGGGAGACGACGGCCGCATAATCTCTGCCGAGATCGAAATAATCGTGAAAATACTCTTCGTCCCGCCCTTCGCAGCGGACGTGCGTCTCGTTCCCCTCGCGCCAGACGAGGCAGGCCCTGTCTGCGGAGACGACAAAATAACCCCCGCCGCACCGCTCGAAACGGAAGGTCTGCCCGCAGGCAAGCGTCTGTTCGGGATCGAAGTATTCGCTTGCGCAAAGGAACTCTTTCAAAACACGACTCCGTTCCGCAAATTTTTTCTTTTTTTGCGTTTATTTCATTATTATATCACTTGTAAAGAAAGATTGCAAATCGATTCGGGGTTTTCAAAAAGTAAAAATAAGGCAAAAATAATTGCCAAAAGCATTTTTTTTCTGTATTATTAAGGCACAATGAGTTTTTCCAAAAGAATCAGAACATCGCGATTCGCTTTAAGTTGCATATTTTTGACCGGTTATACCGCCTATACCGCCTACGCGCTCTACTATTACCTGACGTACAGAAGCACGCTCGGCATCGTCATCCTGTGCCTGATCGGGGCGGCGCTCGCCATGTCCGCCGTCATCACGTTTACGAGTTACCGGATCAACCTGAAGGGGGCGAAACGGCCGGCGCTGTTCCGCTTTTTGAAAATGGCCAAGTACGCGACGCAACTGCTCGCCACGGCCATCACCATCTTCCTCGTGCTCTCCACCGTCAGGAACACGAACGTGTTTTCCCTGATCGTCTCCGCGATTTCCGTTCCTTTCCTCGTCTGGAGCCTGTTCGTGAATATTTTTGTGGAATTTTTCGAGCGGAAAGTTTTTCCCGGGGTGGGCAAAAAAGTGTACGAAGAACAGCCCGCTCGCGACGAAGAGGGAGAGCCGACGGATATACGCGCGGTGATCTCGAATGTCGACGGTACGGCACGGCTGAAAGAAACTTTGCGGCGCAAAAAGAACAAACACGTCTGAAAACCGAATATTTTCAAAAAAATCGGCGCGGCATCTGCCGCGCCTTTTTCCGTGCCGCCGCGCACGGACGGTCAAGGGACTTGCGCCCGGTCCCGTTCCGCGCTCTTGCGCACCATTGCGAGAAAATATTCATGCATGGCCGTGTTTTCGTTCAGTTCCGGGTGAAAGGCCGCAACAAGTTGGTTGCCCTGACGGGCCGCTACGATCTTTCCTCCCGCCCTTGCCAGAACGCATACCCCTTGCGAAACGCTCAGGATATACGGCGCGCGGATAAAGGTCATGGGGATCCTTCCCGCGCCGGCGCATTCGCTTTCCGTATAAAAACTGCCCAACTGCCTGCCGTAAGCGTTTCGGACAGCCGTGATATCCATCGTACCGAACCAGGTGCGGTCGTCGTTGGCGATCTTTCCGGCGAGCAGCAGGAGCCCCGCACACGTACCGAACACGGGCAGCCCCTCGGCGATCTGTTTTTTCAGCGGGTCAAACATGCCCAGTTCGTGCAGAAGTTTTCCCTGTACGGTACTCTCGCCGCCGGGCAGGATCAGCCCGTCGAACGATTCGTTCAGATCGCGCTTTTGGCGCAGTTCGAGAAAGGGAACGCCGAGTTTTCCGAGCATGCGTTCATGTTCTGCAAACGCCCCCTGCAGGGCGAGCACCGCGATCTTCATCATTCGCCCCGCTCCGCCATCAGGATCTCGATCTCGCGCTCGTTGATGCCGACCATCGCTTCGCCCAGATCCTCGGAAAGTTCGGCAAGCAGTTTTGCGTCGTTAAAGTTGGTGACCGCCTGTACCTGACGCGGAACCGCGGCATCCGCGCAAACGCGCGGCAGATCGTGATCGGTTCGGGCGCGGAATATTTATACGGCCTGATCGTCGAACTGATGGGAAAGCAGCGCGTATACGGCATCGAATCGCCCTCTTACGAAAAGATCGAAAAGGTATATCGCGCCTACGGCGCCGCATATGAACTTCTGCCCCTTGCCGCGGACGGCATCGACGGCGCCGCGCTCGCCGCGACGCGCGCCGACATTCTGCACCTGACCCCTTACAGAAGTTTCCCCAGCGGCATCACCGCTTCCGCCTCGAAACGGCACGATTACGTGCGGTGGTCGAAAAAAACGGGACGCTTTCTCGTCGAGGATGATTTCGAATCGGAATTTTCGGTGTCGAGCAAGCCTGCGGAAACGCTTTTTTCCCTCTCTCCATACGACAACGTCATATACGTGAACACATTTTCCAAAACGATCTCCCCCGCACTGCGCGTCGGGTATATGGTCCTGCCGGAAAAACTGCTCGGCCCTTTCCGCGAAATCCTCGGCTTTTATTCGTGCACGGTGCCCACGTTCGAACAATTCGTTCTGGCGGAACTGATTTCGGGAGGAGATTTTGAAAGGCACATCAACCGCGTCAGGCGCGCAAAGAGAAAAGAACTTGCAGGCGGCAACTGACCGGGCCGCAGAGGCCGCGGCGCTTTGCGATAAAAAAACGGCGGCACCGCGCCGCCGCCCGATCGGACAAAAAAAGGCTCCGCCGTTTGCGGAGCCGGATTTTTTCGGTTACTGCGCTTTGTAAACGCTGACCTGCTTTCTGTCTTTGCCCAGTCTTTCGAACCTGACCACGCCGTCGGTGAGGGCGAAAAGCGTGTCGTCCTTGCCGATGCCGACGTTGTTGCCGGGATGGAACTTCGTGCCGC